>Ga0316208_1002831_pt1 | contig 13380 bp, 11 predicted proteins | sample 3monopyrite_MG_FD_204944 | JGI IMG/M metagenome (GOLD analysis project Ga0316208, IMG submission 204944) | Microbial mat bacterial communities from mineral coupon in-situ incubated in ocean water Damariscotta River, Maine, United States -... | ecosystem: Environmental > Aquatic > Marine >... | reverse complement strand
CAAGCAAAGCGGATCCACCAGAGATATACATTCGTCATCCCAGTATATTTCAAATCCGATATTTAGTGACCTAAGGTTTTAATAGTATGAACAAAGCAGATAAAATATACATAGCAGGACACCGAGGACTTGTAGGAAGTGCAATACTTAGAAACCTGGAAAAAAATGGTTACAACAACTTTGTGTTACGTACTAGTAAAGAGCTTAATCTTACAAGTCAGGTTGAAGTAAATCAGTTTTTCGAAACTGAAAAACCAGATTATGTCTTTCTTGCAGCTGCAAAAGTAGGCGGTATACTTGCCAATGATACTTATCCAGCTGATTTTATTAGAGATAATTTATTAATCCAAACTAATATTATTGATGCTGCATATAGAAATGATACCAAGAAACTTTTGTTTCTTGGTTCGTCATGCATTTACCCCAAGTTTGCGCCGCAACCAATGAAAGAAGAGCATCTTCTTACAGGTGAACTTGAACCGACAAATGAATGGTATGCTATAGCTAAAATAGCCGGCATTAAAATGTGCCAGGCTTATAAAAAACAATACGGATTTAATGCTATTTCGTTAATGCCAACTAATTTATACGGACCAGGTGATAGTTTTAATTTAAAAAATTCACATGTTCTTCCCGCATTAATTAGAAAGTTTCATGATGCAAAATTAAATAACTCAACAGAAGTAGAGGTTTGGGGTACAGGCACGCCGAAAAGAGAGTTTCTTCATGTGGACGATATGGCTGACGCATCTGTTTTTTTAATGAATACATATGAAGGTTTTGATTTCATTAATGTGGGTGTTGGGGAAGATGTTAGCATTAAAGAACTTGCCGAAATTGTTAAAGAAGTGGTTGGTTTTGAGGGGCAGTTGAAATTTGATACTACAAAGCCAGACGGCACACCTCGAAAATTACTAGATATAACTAAATTGGAGGAGACAGGCTGGGAATCAAAAGTTGGACTTATCGAAGGTGTGAAGTCTACATATGATTGGTTTAATAAAAATAAAGATATTAGAGAGTGATGCTAGAAATGCAAGCTAAATATATTGTTGTTATTTTAAAAAATCATTAATGTTTGCGCTAGATTCGTTGGCACATACTATATATGTATGTGTAGATTGATGTCACTTTTAAATTTATGCATCTGTATAAAAAACTTTTTTATAAAATAAAATTCTAGAAAGAGTAAGTTAGTTGATGAGAAAAATTATATTTATTAACAGGTTCTTTTATCCGGATCATTCAGCAACTGCTCAAATACTAACAGACCTCGTTATTAATTTAAGGCATGATAATAAAGAGGTTCATGTTGTTACTAGTAGAATGCTATATGACCAGCCAAACGCACTACTTAGTGATGAAGAAATATTTAATAATGTAAGAATTCATAGATGTATGACAACTAGGTTTGGTAGGTCAAATTTATTGGGTAGATCTATGGATTATCTTAGTTTCTATGTGACCTCTTTTTTTAAGTTATTAATGATCGCAAGTAAAGATGATGTGTTAGTTGTAAAAACTGATCCCCCAATGATATCGATTATAGTTTTAGTTGTTTCAATAATTAAGCAGTGTCATATGATCAATTGGGTGCAGGATATGTTTCCTGAAATAGCAAAAGAATTAGGCGTGAAATATTTCGATGGATTTTTATACGTATTAATAAAGAAACTCAGAAACTGGTCATTCAAGAAGGCAAAATACAACGTGGCAATTGGACAGATAATGTTTGATCGTATTTCAAAAAACACATATCCGATAAAGAATACAAAAATAATACACAATTGGGTGGTTGGTAAGGAAATGAAACCAGTTGATAGAGTGGAAAATTATTTAATTGATGATTGGAAATTGCGTGATAAATTCATTGTCGGCTACTCTGGTAACCTGGGGCGGGCACATGATCTTGAAACTTTATTTAATACCATAAAAAATCTAGAAAAAGATAAAGAAATAGTATTTGTATTTATAGGTGGCGGTGCAGGCTACGATGAAATTAAAAGCAGAGTAGAAGAGCAGAAGCTAACAAATGTACTATTTAAACCATACCAAGACTCTGATGTGCTTTCGTTTTCGCTTTCATTGCCAGATGTCCATATTGTCAGCCTGAACCCTAAACTTGAAGGGCTTATTGTGCCAAGTAAAATATACGGGATTCTATCAGTTGGCAGACCTATTATTTTTGTAGGTGGTGAAATCAGTGAAGTAAACGATATTGTTTCAAAAGCGAATTGTGGTGATTTTGTCAATATCGGGGATAATGAAGCTTTAAGCCTTAAAATTAGAGAGCTAAAAGAAAATAATGAGTTGAAAAATAATTATTCGTTAAATTCTCATAGAGTTTTTAATGAAAAGTTCATGCCTCAAGTGGCTTTGCAACAATGGGAAAAGTTGCTAAATGAACTTTGTTGATCATGATGATATTAATATGAACATGTATCTTTGTAGCTTAAGAAAAGTCATGATTTATTTGATTGTCTTCTTAGGTTCTGTAATTACTTGTAATGCCGAAACTCCAGAATGGATGGGTAATAAGTTAGGGTCAGAAAGTTTAGTTCTTCCTGGTTATGATGAAATAACTAAAACAAATAATGGGTATAAGATCGGTGATAGATCATACTATTGGAATAAAACATTATTGGTAGATAGAGTTGATGTTGGCAATAAAAATATAATCCACTCTATGTCAATATTATTGGGAATTGATGGCAATAAAAGAAAATTTACACTGAACAATATTGAGTACAGGAATGTTAGAAATGACAGCCTCCTAGTGATTGCTGAGTCTAATAAAATACAAGGGATTTATATAAATGTTGAAGCAATTGTTGAATACGATGGTTTAGTTTCAATGAAGCTAACATTGCAATCAGAAAACCCAATATCTATAGGTTCATTAGATTTAGAAGTAAGTATTTTAAAAAGCGTTAATACGAATGTAATTGGTTATAAAGCAAAAAATATTAGAAAGCAGAAAGCGCGAAATGATATTATAAGTTTGCCCTATAAAGGTGACTTTATAAATGCTTTTGGTATTGCAGATGGTAGCAGATCGTTTTGGATGTTTGCGGATAATTATAAAAATTGGGTAAACAATGCTTCTACAGTAACTGAAATATATGAAAGTGATGAGTTTATTAATATTAAACAAAGGCTTATTGGAGATAGTTATTTAGTTAATAAGTCTATTGAGTTTAAAATAAATTATTTGGTTACTCCTATAAAGAAGCCAGCTAATGAATGGCGTAAAAATAGGATTATATGGGGTGTACCTAATGATGAGCATAAAAAATACAATGCACGATACAAGTTATGGTGGCCAAATGGACTGGCATATGATGCATTTCCGTATGTCGAATACCCTGGAAATACAAAATATTTATTAAGTCAGAGTGATTTGAATGCCTATAATGGACTAAATAATAATGCTGAGATAATCAGAAACGATAGGGATAAATATTCAATTAGTTGGTTGCCATATTTTTCAGCTCATGTGCTTTCAAAGTTAGACCCTGCAATGCAGCAGTATGAAGAAAAATGGCGTATCAAACCAAATAAGACTTTTAAAGATGGTTTATATCCGTATTCGAATGATTTTGATAAACCTGTACTAACACATAATGCATCGGGATATTCTGATTATTTGTTGTGGAGATTTGATGAGTTAATTGATCAATTAGGCATTGATGGTGTGTATCTAGATCATGGGCCACCACATGATAGCAATAACTTACACAATGGTGGTTGGTATGATTTTAATGGCAAGCTTCGTTCATCTACTGATATTCTATCTCTAAGGAATTTTCTTAAAAGGCTCAAAACACTTTTTCATATAAAGGGTAAGCCAGGTTATATATTTATACATAACTCGAATAGAGAAATTATACCTGCATATACATTCGCACATGGAACTATCGATGGTGAACAATATAGAACGCACTTATCTAATGGTGACTATTTAAACATATTATCTCTAGATGAAATTTTGATAAGGCTATCTAATAAGCAATATGGAGTCGTTAATTATTGGTTGCCGGTTGAGTGGACTAATCATAGAGGTGATCGTAAATGGAAGAACAGTTCAGAACAGAAGCAGTCGTATAGAAAATTTATGTCTTTAGCTTTATTGTTTGATATACCAGATTGGCCACAAGGTTCACATAGAAAGGAAAGAAATAAGCTGTTAACAATACTTGATGATTTCGATACTACCAATAGTCAATTCGTAGGGTATTGGGAAAATAATAAATGTGCTTTTTCAAATGATCAGAAAATTAAAATAAGTTCATATAAACATGATTCAGAGAAACGAATAATGTTAGTTATTGTTAATACAGACAATAAAGAGAGTCCCGCATCAATTGAATTTAATGTGAATAATTGCTTCTCATCTAGTGAAAAAGATGTATCAATTTATGATGGGGATGACAATAGTATAAATATATATAATAATCAGATTCAGATAAACATTAATGCTAAAGACTTCAAAATAGTTAAAATGAGTATATAAGTGGGGGCATTAAATAAGATCAAAAGCGATGTTATATGGATAGCTACTGGGAGACTGATGTTTGCATTTTCTCAATGGCTGGTAATTGTGTATCTGTCTCGAACCGTTGGGGTTGAAGATTTAGGATTGTACACATATTCTATAGCATTGGTTTCACCATTAATAATGTTTTCTCAAATGAATATGAGAATGTATTTGGTGACTGATGCAAAAGATAAGTTTGCTAGTAACGATTATTACAGCACAAGATTGCTTGCTACTGCTATAGCCTTAACAATCCTTGTTATGTTGATGTTTTTTAAAAATGCAGATTATAGTTTTTACATATGTTTAGCTGGTGTAGCTTTAATTAAAGCAGTTGAATCTATAAGTGATGTAGTGCTGGGTTTTTTGCAAAAGCATGGTGATATGAAACTAGTATCAATCTCGAATATACTGAAAGGTGTTTCGTCATTGGTGGTCATGATTAGTGCGATATATATTTTTGATTCCATGATTTTAGGTGTTTTTGCAATTGCTATTTCATGGTTAATGATTTTGTTTTTATATGATATTAGTAAGTGTAAAAAACTATCCATTGATTTTAGTTTTAATTCTAAGAATATTAAAGACCTTGTTATTGTGTGTATACCATTAGGTCTGATTATGGCTTTAATCAACTATGGATTTAACATACCGGTCTATATAATAGAAAATGATCTTGGTATAGAAAAAGTTGGTGTTTTTTCTGCTATTTTTTATTTTTTAGTAATGGGACGGCTTGTAGCTGGCTCAGTAATTCAAGCTATTGCACCAAGAGTTTCCAGAGTGTTTTCGAGCCATGATACGCGTCTAATGTATAAGGTCTTCATGGTATTAGTGCTTTCAGGTTTTTTTGTGGCAACAATAGGTGTATTAATCGCATATTATGTCGGTGATATGGTGCTTGGCTTTGTATATGGTGAAGTGTTTATGGAATACACTGGTGTGTTTGTAATCATAATGATCGCGGCAGGTGTCGGTTTCATTAATCAATTTATAGGATTAATACTGACATCTATTCGAAGCTTTAAGTCAATGTTATTTACTCATGGAGTGCAAGTATTGATTGTGTTTGTGTCGGCTTACATGCTTGTACCTATTTATGGTATTGAAGGAGCGGCACAATCATTAGTATATGGAAATTTGGTGCTTTTATTATTAAATGTGTTTGTATTTGTGTTACATATGAATAGAACATCTAATCTACGGATAATTTAAATATTTTAGGGCTTAAGTAATGAGAAAAAATACATTAATAAATAAAGTGTTTAATAAAGACTTATCTTTTAGGAATAAAGTGTACTTTGTTTTTAATGGTATGCTGGTTAAGTTGTTTTGTAATAGGCTTAATGTGGTACATGTCGTTGAATTTCCTAAATGCGGAGGATCATGGGTAAGAAATATGATTCGAGTTTATCTTGGAAAAGAGTTGTTTTTGAATGATAGATTCATATCAAATGATGACGTTGTCCTTACTCATAAGCAATTTACAGGGATATATAAAAAGCCCGTAGTTGTGTTCAGAGATCCGCGTGATATGTATGTTTCATTCTATCATTATGAAACAAGTTATCAGAATAAAAGTCATAAGCCAGCAATCTACAAGTATTTTACACACGATGAAAAACTAGATGTTAGAGAAAATTTTGCCAATTACCTTAGAGCTAAATTGCTTAAGCAGTCTCATCCTTGGTTTTATTATAGTCAATTTGTTAATGGATGGGTGTCACGTCCAAATATATGCAAAATAAGATATGAAGATTGCCTAGAAGATGCTGAAAAAGAGTTGATTAAAATTATTAGATATATCGATAAAGATGTGGATCTTGATAAGATAGCCTCAACAGTTGAAGAAACAAGCTTTGCATCTATTACAAAGAAAAAGTATGGTGTATCACGAGGGGCAGGTGAGGCCGATAATACCAAGTTTCATAGAAAGGGAGTTGCGGGTGATTGGAAGAATTATTTTAACGAAGAGACATGTTATTTAATAGATAGATTGGAAGGAGAGACTCTAAAGGTTTTGGGTTATGAGAATGATAATTCATGGATCGAGAGTTTTATATCTAAGTTGAATTCATGAATTATATATTTATTGGTAAAAGTATGGCTATCCCTAATCTATTTATTATTGGTTCAGCAAAATCGGGCACAACAGCATTGTTTGAAATGCTAAAGAATCATCCTGATGTCTTTATGCCAGTTAATAAAGAACCCCAGTTTTTTTGTAATGATGGTTTATATGAAAAGGGTTTAGATTATTATTTAAATACATTTTATAAGAATTCAGACAATATTGATGTTGTTGTAGATGCTACTCCTCATTATATGTACTTTGAGAAAGTAGCCAAAAGATTGTCTTCAGATTTAAAATCAGTAGATAAAAAATTTATTGTTGTACTTAGGAATCCAATTGATAGAGCATATTCGCTCTATTGGAACATGGTTAAGGAAGGTGTAGAAGATTTAAGCTTTGAGGAAGCATTAGCTAGTGAAGAGACTAGATTGAATGACATGGACTTAAGCGCAAATTGTTCTTTGTTGTATAGTTATGTTGATAGTGGTCTTTACTCTAAACAATTGAAGGCATATTTCAAATATTTTGATCGTGAAGATTTTCTGATTTTATTTCAAGAAGATTTAAATGCTAAATCGAATGAGGTATATGCATCAATTTGCAATTTTCTTGGAATTAAAACAAATAAAATTGATTCCCTTGGAAGGCATAATGAATCTGCAGTGACAAGATATAAATTTGTGCATAGTTTCTTGCGTGGTGAATCAATAATAAAGAGATCTCTTGGTTTGTTTTTTCCACACTCACTTAAGTATAAAATCGTTGATTTCTTGATTAAGTTCAATAGTAAGAAGTTTAAATACCCTGCAATGAATGAAGAGACCGAAGATCATCTAAAAAATGTATTTCGTACTGAAATTGATGAGCTCGGCAGACTGCTAAATAAAGATTTGTCAAGGTGGTTGAATTGACACATAAAAATATAATTGTTCATATTGTAGGGGCGCTAATTGCAGGTGGAGCTGAAAAGTTTGTCGTTGATCTGGCTTCTGAAATGTGTAAACGAGGCTATTCTCTTCATGTTTTAGTTTTAAGTCAGCGTGAAGACGCAGTTTCGGCTACGATGAAGTCCGCGTTGAGTGTGAATAATGTAGCTTATTCTCAGGGACCTTCTAATGGTTTGGGTTTAAGGACTATTCTGTGGCTAGTATCTGAATTACATAGAATAAAACCTGATCTTGTACATCTACACACTCCAAATACGGAATTGGCATACTATGCAGCTAATTTCTTTATTCCAGGAAAGGTAAAAGTAGTACGAACTATTCATAATACCACTGACAAATATGGACTTATTACAAAATGGGCTTTTAGTCGAAATAAGACGATTGCAAATATTGCGTGTAGTGATGCGGCATATCAGGCCTTTGTGAATAAAGTTTCTGACTTAAAGGTAATAAAAAATGGTATTAGTTTTGATTGGGATATTTCATGCGACGTCAAAACAACATATAGAAATAAACTTAATCTAGATTCAGATTATAAGCATTTTTTATTTGTTGGAAGGCTCTCGGGTGAGAGCATTTCTTCATCTCAGAAAGCGCCTGACGTTCTTATTAAGGCATGGAAAAAAATTTCAACTGACCAGAGAGTATTTCTGCATATAATAGGGGACGGCAATTTAAGAACTGAATTAGAGCTTCTATCAGAAGGGTGTGAGACAATAAAATTTTACGGTGTACAGTCAAATGTTAAAGAGTGGATGCAAGCATGTGATGTTTATGTTATGCCTAGCCGTCATGAAGGTTTGCCTATAGCGGGTATAGAAGCTGTTGGTACTGGTATTTATTGTGTGTTCTCAATGATAAAACCATTACAGGAACTGTCTCCACCTGGTGTCTCCTGGCATGAGGTAGATTCAGAAGATTCACTATTAAGTGCATTGAATGAAGCTTTAAAGACAAACATAGTGATTACTAAAGAGCAAGTTGAAGAGTTTAGAAACAAGTTTTCAATCTCTTCCAATGCTTCTTCATATTTATTGGAGTATAAGTTGTAAATATAATGGTTACTCTAAAATCCTTAGTAAAAGAAAATGTAAGCAAAAGTGATACTAAAGAAATTGCAGTATTAGGCGTATCTCGTATTAATTTATTGTTGCTTTCAGTAAGTTTAATTATATTGATAATATCATCTGGCATGGTTTTATTTAATGATCAAGTTATTGAGTCATGGCCTACATTAGTGTTTTTAAGCTTTATCGTATGGGGTGTAATTTATGCTTTTTCTTCATATAAACAACGTGGAACAGTTTTTTTATTCACATCATGTTACATATTAGCTTTATCAATATTTCATTTTAGCCATATTGGGCTGCATTTTTTTAAAGTTTATGAGTTTGTGGATTTCTTTGACGATGATATGGGGTTCTGGTATCAACAGGGCGCATGGTTACAATTGATGGCTCTGGCATCTATTGGTGTAGGGTTTTCACTTACCTATAATCAGCCTCCATCTAAAAAGGCACTTAATACGCATAATATCGTTTTAATGGGTAAGCAAATAAGTTGGTGGTATGGCGTTGGATTTTTTATTGCATCATTGATTTTTCTAGCAATGCTGATATATAGCGTTGGGAATATTTTTGTTTATTCACGCAAGGAAATATTCGGTGGTGTAGGTGATACTAGAGGGTTCGGTGTGTTTCAGATGGTATTTCCTTCAGCGATGATATTAATGGTTGTGAGTGCACATAAGAAGAGTCAGAAACTTTTAGCATATTCACTGGCTATATTTTTTGGTCTGCTTATTTTATTCATGGGTTATAGGTCGGTTGTGTTATTTCCATTATTAATTGGTTTAACTATATGGGTCAAAATGGGCTACAAACTCAATAAATCGATACTAGTATTTGCACTGATATTCTTAATAATTGCTATTCCGTCTATTAGATATATAAGGGCAATTGGTGCTTATAATACAATATCAAGTGCAGATATTGCTGCTTCAATTGAAAAATCTGGTGCCCATGATGTGTTCTATGAATTGGGAGCGACTAGTGGAATAGTCTCTTATGTTATGAAGTGGGTTCCTGATGAAGAGTCTTATAGACTTGGTCGAACATACATTAAAGGAGCGCTAAATTCGATTCCTAATATAGGTTTTAGTATAGGAACAACTAACAGGAGTGAAGTAGGTACCAATGCCACTAAAGATCAATTGTTAAATATGTCAGCTTCTGATTGGTTTATCTATCGATACGATAAATGGATGTATGACACAGGTGGAGGCTCTGGATTTAGCGCAATTGCGGAACCTTATTTGAATTTTGGTGTTTTCGGTGTTGTAAGTATATTTATTATTTTAGGTTATGGTTTAGGAAAAATTGATTCAATTAATATCTTATATAATCCTAAAGTGTTGCTTATAAGCAGTATTATGCTCTGGCCTTTAATTAAAACTGTAAGAAATGATTTTACTGCGTTTTTCAAGCCCGTTTTTTTCGTAATAATTGTAGCTCTAATATGGAAGATTATTACGTTTTGGAAAACCTATAAGGCTCACTTAGCTTCAGATGGTAGATAATAATTATGTATATTGTTCATGTAGCTGAGTATCTTGATCTGTCTTTTGGCGGCCCATCAATTTGTGTGCCAAGCATTGCTGCTGCTCAAGCAAAAAAAGGACATGATTTAAAGGTTCTATGCTACGAACCAGAAGATGTGACAGGATATTTTGAGTTTTTAAAATTAAATGTTCCAAATTATTCAAATATAGAATTTATATTTATCCCTAGGCCTAATAGATTTGGTTCATATTTTCTTAACAAAAATACAATCAAAATTTTGCTTAGTGTTATAGGTGCAGCAAATGTTTTGCATGTTCATGGTGTCTGGAAACCGTTGCTACTTAAATCACTACAAATAGCTAAAAAAGCTAATGTCAAACGCATTGTGACTCCGCACGGTATGCTCGACCCGTGGAGCCTTTCTCAGAAAAAAATTCGTAAAACGCTTGCCTTGCTATTGGGCTGGAAAGAAGGGTTAAATAATTGCACTTATATACATGCTTTAAACAAAAGTGAACGTGATTTGATGAAATCACTTAAGCTTAAATCACCAGTAAAAATTGTTTCAAATGGTGTTTTTCGTGAAAATTTTTATTCTCTGCCACCTAAAGGTTCTTTCCACAAAAAGCATAAAGATCTCAATGGGCGACCTTTTATATTGTTTTTAAGTAGGCTTCATTATAAAAAAGGATTGGATTATTTAATTGAATCATATTCTATTTTTTCAAAAGCAAATAATTCTGTTGACTTGGTTATAGCGGGTCCAGATGGTGGTGAGCTTGAAAAGCTTAGATCAAATATCGCTATGCATAAATTAAATAATAGGGTTCATATTGTTGGGCCTCTGTATAACGATGACAAGTTTTCAGCATTAGTTGATGCTAGTTGCTTTTGTTTGCCAAGTAGACAGGAAGGATTCAGTATAGCGATCACGGAAGCATTAGCATGCGGAACACCAGTAGTGATTTCAGAAAATTGTAACTTTCCAGAAGTAAGTGATAATAATTGTGGCTTCGTAGTTCCTTTAAAATCGGAGCTCATTGCTGATGCGTTAAATAAAATATTAAGCAGTGATGCACTGTTAGATAAAATGTCTGAATCTTCTCAAAGACTCGTCTTTACAAGTTATATTTGGGATGTGGTAGCTAATAGTTTGGTAGATGGTTACAACGGGTATAGTTAATATGAGTTCACTTGACATACGAGAAAATAGAACTGTTACAAACTATTCAAAACTTGAAATTCTATATAGGATATTGTGGGGAATAGGTAAGTTATTTTTTCGTTTTAGCCCCAGGATCTTGTTTAAATGGAGAGTTATTGTCTTAAGATGTTTTGGGGCAAAGATTGGTAAAAATGTAAATATTTATAATACAGCTAAGATATATTTTCCATGGAATCTGGAAGTAGGTGATTGGGCCTGCATAGGAGAAGATGTTTTTATTTATAATTTAGGTAAAATTTCTATTGGTAATAGATCGACCGTATCTCATAGGGCGCATTTATGTGCTGGTACACACGACTACCAAGATATTTCTCTACCTTTAATTAAACAAGGTATTGTTGTTAAGGATCAGGTATGGATTTGTGCAGATGCATTTATTTCACCTGGCGTAAATATTGGTACAGGTGCTATTGTGGGCGCCCGGTCTATGGTGAACAAAGATGTGAACGATTGGGATATTGTATTAGGTAACCCAGCAATTTTTATTAAAAAAAGAATATTGAAATCAAAATGAGTTATTCAGTATTAATTCTAACCCTAAACGAAGAGCTTAATATAGAGAGGTGTATTGCATCTCTTAAAAATTGCAATGATATTGTGATTCTTGACTCATTTAGTAGTGATAATACTTTAAATTTAGCGAATAAATACGACAATGTCCGGGTATATAAGAGAGATTTTGATAATTATGCAAATCAAAGGAATTATGGCTTAACTGATATTAGTTATACTAATGATTGGCTTCTAATGCTTGATGCAGACGAGGTGGTGCCTGATGAGCTTGACGAAGAGATAAAAAATGCTCTAAATACAGTCGAGTCTAATGTATGTATGTTTAGGATGCGTAGAAAAGACCACTTTATGGGGCGGTGGCTCAAACATTCCAGTGGTTACCCTACATGGTTCGGTAGATTAATGCGAATTGGACGTGTAATTATAGAAAGAGAGATTAATGAAGAATACCATACAGATGGTGATGTTAACTATTTAAATGAACATATTTATCATTACCCTTTTAATAAAGGCGTTCAAGAGTGGTTTGAGAAGCATAATCGATATTCAAGCATGGAAGCTTTGGAGTATTACAATAAAAAAACCGATCTCAAAACACTTCAGACAAAAATATTAAATTCAGACCCTGTTATACGAAGAGCAGGATTAAAACAATTGATTTATTCTTTGCCTTTCCGTCCGCTAGTTATGTTTCTTTCTTTATATTTCCTAAGGCGTGGTTTTTTAGATGGGCGAGCAGGGTTTAATTTCTGCGTTTTGAGATCATTTTATGAATATATGATAAATTGTAAGAAAATTGAACTCCGTAGAAGGGCAATGGGTGAGCCTTTATAAGTATATACTATGTATTTTAGTGGTATGGGTTTTCTTATTAGTGTAATTGTTTTAATTTGGTACGTTCTTTACTTTCTTGAATAGTCAAGATCTAGAAATTAAGCGATGCAGATAAAAAGAAATATAGCAACTGAAATAATTATCCAGTGACTTTATTGTTCAATAAATATTATATTTATGAGTTTACATTGGATAGACTAGAATAATGATTTTTTGATGCGTGTAATATGAAAAACAGGCATGCAATCCAATTAACTTATGGTGCTTTATGAGTGAAAATAAAATTTGGAAAGAGAATGTCTCTTTATGGGGGTTTTTACTCATATCAATGATGTTGATTGGCTTCATCTATTTCGATGGGCTACAAATAATGGAAAAGTGGTGGTCTGAGCGTGAGGAGTATGGTCACGGTTATATTATTCCATTCATTGCCTTATTTTTGATTTGGCAAAAGAGCGACCAGTTAGAAAAAATAAAGTTTAGCGGCTCCTGGTTAGGTGTTGCGTTAACACTATTTGGCTTGTTCTTGTATTATGCGGGTGAATTAAGCTCTCTTTACACAATTATTCAATACGGCTTTGTTGTAGCTGTGTTTGGTGTGGCGCTTTCACTCATGGGGCGACCAGGATTTAAAATTATATTAGTTCCACTGATCATGTTGTTCTTCATGATTCCTCTGCCCAATTTTA
>Ga0316208_1002829_pt1 | contig 13391 bp, 10 predicted proteins | sample 3monopyrite_MG_FD_204944 | JGI IMG/M metagenome (GOLD analysis project Ga0316208, IMG submission 204944) | Microbial mat bacterial communities from mineral coupon in-situ incubated in ocean water Damariscotta River, Maine, United States -... | ecosystem: Environmental > Aquatic > Marine >... | reverse complement strand
CTCTTCAATTTGTGCCAATGTTGCCCCCAACTTTATTTGATTGCCCAGAGTAGGTGCACCAAACAGGGCGTAGCCACGTCGGTTTGCAACTGCCGTGGCACCATTCGAATAGTCTTGATCGTAACTGAAAAGGTAGGCCGACAGCAGCAGTGGTTGAGTGATGTGGTCCAGTGCCATGGTTGTTGCTTGTGAGGTATCACCGCTTTCATGCACATAGTTCAACGCTGTCTCTTGCCGGAATAAAACATTTTCAAGCACTCGATAGGCCAGTGTTTGTCCTAAATAGAGGTCCGGCCGGTAAAAGCGTTGGATTTAGCCACTTCACCCCTAAAGCATTGAAACATATAGATATTTGCTTTCCAGTCTATAACGATTCCTGAAGCTGTTTAAACTGCCCTTGGATCACCGCCTTTTCCTGAAGAATCACCTTATTCTCGTCGGTCAGAAATGCCACTTTATCCTGGGCGGTTTTCAGTTCTGCTTTGGTGGTCTCCAATGCGTGGGATAACACGGCCACTTGCTTTTCGATATCAGCTTTCTGAGTGGTGAGCACGGCCATGCTTTCCGCCAATTGATCATTTTTATACTGGTATTCCCGGCAGCTTGTCACGGCTTCTTCATGCTCGTGTTTTAGGTTCTGGATATCTTCTATCTTTCCCTTCAGGTCGCTATTTAGCGCCGCATTGGCTTGTTTTAATTCATCGGCATGTCGTTGTAACTGCGCATTGGAGTTATACAGCTCTGACGCTCTCGACTCAGCCTGGGCGAGCCGATGTTGCAGATCCGAGATCTGATCCTTCAGCCCCTGGTTAACTGAATGGAACTGTTCGCGCTCCTGCTGGCGGTCTTCGGCAGTACGCTGCTGGTAATGTTCGAAATGATCGCGAATATCCCGGTTTTCTTGCCTGAGTTCACTGATACTCTCCTTCAAGTCGTTGGCTCGCGTAAGCGCTTCGTCCCGCTGAGACTCGGCCTTTGCCAGGCTGACACGCGCGTCTTCCAGGGACTTGTCTTGTAGACTTTTTTCCTCGGTAATTCGTGCTATCTGGTTCTCAAGGTCCCGTTGTCGGGCAGTAAGTTGCGCGATGGTGTTGTTGGCATAGGTCAACTCTTTGCGGAGTTCTTCCTTTAAAGTTTCGAATTCCTGGCGAGCTTGTTCGATACGGTGGTCGGCCATCTGCTGTACCCGCTCATGCAGGGACTTTACCACTTCGATCAAGTCGTTCGGCAGTCCACTGATATCGGCTGCCTCCCCATTGTCTGACCGCCAACGCTTGAGCAATGGCGCGATGGTGCTTTTGCTGCCGGTGCCCAGGTGTTCGCGCACCCTATCCACCGTGGGTTCCTGGCCATGTGTTTTAATGACTTCAGCGGCTTTAGCGATATCGTGATAAGTGACTCCGGCACGGGCCATGGTGATTCCTCTCGGATTATTTAGTAACATATTACATAACACGTAATATAGCATTATATTAGTGTTTTTCAAGATTCCTTGAATCCCAGATAGTAACCTACGATAATCACCCTTATCGTGTGTTAAAGAATTAATTGTTAAATTTTCGACTTGTAACACCAGTACATAGCCGCCTTTTCAGCGACTACGAGAGGAATCCTATTCATGAACGGCAAATCGCCAAAAAGGGTCATCGAACTGTCGTTACGTAATGAGGATTCGAGCCTGGTTGCACACCAGGAAGCCGAGTCCCTGCGCCACTACCTCCAAGCAGCTACGTCTGACAACACCCGCAAGGCCTATCGGTCGGCTATCCGGCAGTTTGAGAAATGGGGTGGCCGCCTTCCCTCGGATCGGGATACCGTCGTGCGCTATCTGCTGGCCAGAGCCGAATCGCTCAACTCCCGGACCCTGGATCTACATCTGACGGCCATTAGCCAATGGCACTATTACCAGGGGGTAACTGACCCAGTGCGCGATCCCTTGGTTCGCAAAACCATGGAAGGCATTCGACGTACCCACGGTCGACCCAAACGCAAGGCTAAGGCGCTGCGTCTGGAACACATCGCGCAGATGGTGAATCACCTGCGACACTTGCCGGACAGCAAGAAGAAAAACCGGGATATTGCCTTGATATTAACGAGCTTTTTTGGCGCCTTTCGTCGTAGCGAACTTGTCGCAATTGAAATCAGCGATCTGGCGTGGGAACCGGAAGGTCTTATTATTCGGTTGCCCAGATCCAAAACCGATCAGCAAGCAACAGGACTGGCGCGTGCGCTACCTTTCGGTTCTTCCAACTGCTGTCCCGCCACGGCTATTAAGGATTGGATGGAAGTAACTGGTATTGACAATGGTCCCCTCTTCAGACCGATCAACCGGTGGGAACAGGTGCAATCAAAATCGCTTAACCCAGGGGCGATTAACGACTTGCTCAAAAGCCTGGGCAAAGCCTGTCGATTCGACTTTGTACCGGAATTGAGCAGCCACAGCTTTCGTCGTGGCCTGTCCACCTCGGCTGCACGAGAACGGGTGGACTTTGAGTTGATCAAAAAACAAGGGGGTTGGAAAAGCGATGCTACCGTCTGGGAGTATATTGAAGAAGGTCAGCAATTATCCGACAACGCGTCCGTGATCCTGATGGAGAAAATGGCCGAAATGCTCTTATCGGATGGTTAAAGCGACACGTTTAAGTGGCCTTGACACTCGCTTGAGGGGTGGCAGCTTAATAACAACGCGACGATTGTTCTTTGGGAAAAGTAAGCTAAACCCTACAAACTGTTAGCCTTTCGAGTTTTATAATGCAAAATTCTCTGGCCTATAAATTAAATAAATCTCCGCCTCTAAACTGATCCAAATAAGGAGCCATTGACTAAATCAATGGCTCCTTAATCCTCCTTTCGTTTTGCACAAGTTAATCTGTCTACTTAACCGACTTCCGACTTAAGGTCACTCAGTCAATCGAGCCCGCCAGTATGATCTCGCTCAGTGACTTGCGCTGGCGAGGACTCTGGTCACGCTGGGCATAATTCTCGGGGATTACTGAAGCATCACCCACATAACCGATTGCCAAGCCCGTATAGGGTTCCAAGCCATCGGTAAGCCCGAACGTTTCACGCGCCTTGTCGGGGTCAATACCAATCATCTGGTGAACAGCCAGTCCGCGTGAAACTGCCTCCATTGTCAATCCAGCAGAGGCGGCTCCGAGGTCGTGGACAGCAGCCTTGTTAAGCTCACCGTTGTGCTCGAAATAGTGCTGTACGATGCCCAGCGCGAGTACTGGCGCATATTGGGCCCACGGCTGATTGCCTTCCAGCAGCACTTCGAAGATCTGATTCCAAATTTCTGGACTATGGTCACGTGTACCGACTATGTAGCGCCAAGGTTGGGCATTGTAGGAGGACATCATCCAACGCGCAGCCTCGAACAACGCCCTCAGATCATCAGCATTGACCATACGCTTGGGATCAATGGCATAAGGACTCCAGCGCTTTTGTAGCGTTTCGTGAATAGGGATATCTGTAGGTGCAGTACGATTCATCATGTTTCTCCTTTCAATTTAGTGACTAGCATTAAATCAGGCTCATTCCCAATAAAGTTAAGATAAGAATTCGACCAGCCAGTGTCTGTGGTTTGTCTATTGATTATGTCCACTCAGTTAAATACTTTTTCAAAGATATATTGTTTAAGTTTTCAAGGCTCTGAGGGAAAAGAGCCTGTAAATAATTCTGTGTAACCACCCACCTGGGTTAAACATATTCCTTCAGGCGTTCCTCGAAGTCGATCATAAACCGATTCAGCGCGGCTTTCCAATTACGGATGGGCATGCTCCACTTTTTCGAGGCTTGCTGGATGGCCAAATAGACCACTTTGAAGGCCGAGTCATCATGCGGGAAGATCTTGCGCTTTCGGGTGGATTTGCGGATGACACTGTTGAGCGATTCGATGGCATTGGTGGTGTAGATGACTTTGCGTATCTCGGGTGGATAGTTGAACAGGGTGTTGAGATTGTCCCAGTGGTTGCGCCAGGATTTGCTGATCATGGGGTACTTCTCATCCCAGCTCGCGGCAAAGGCCTCCAGCTCGGCCAGCGCGGCCTGCTCGGTGGCTGATTGGTAGATCGCCTTGAGGTCGCCAGTCACGGCTTTGTAGTCCTTCCAGGCGACGTATTTCAGCGAATTGCGCACCATGTGGACAATGCAGAGCTGGATCTGGGCCTTGGGATAGACGGTCTGGATGGCATCCGGGAAGCCACTGAGCCCGTCGACGCAGGCGATGAGGATGTCCTGCAGCCCACGGTTTTGCAGCTCGGTGAGGACAGACAGCCAGAACTTGGCGCCCTCGTGCTCGGCGATCCACATGCCCAGCAGCTCCTTGTGGCCCTCCAGGGTGATGCCCAGGGCCAGGTGGATGGCCTTGTTGATCACCTGCTTGTTGTGGCGCACCTTGACCACGATGCAGTCCAGGTAGACGATGGGGTAGATCGGCTCCAGCGGCCGGTTTTGCCATTGCACCACCTCGTCGATGACGGCATCGGTGACTTTGGAGATCAGGGCCGGCGAGACATCGGCGTCGTACATCTCCTTGAAGGTGTCGACGATCTCGCGGGTGGTCATACCCTTGCCGTAGAGGTAGAGGATCTGATCGTCCATCTGGGTCAGGCGGGTCTGGCCTTTGCGCACGAACTGGGGCTCGAAGCTGGCGTTGCGATCCCGCGGGGTGGCGATCTCCACCTCGCCATGTTGGCTCTTTAGCCGCTTCTTACTGTGGCCGTTGCGGCTGTTGCCGGTGCCCCTGCCGCTGGGTGAGTGCTTCTCATAACCCAAGTGCTCTACCAGCTCGGCATTCAGGGCGGTCTCGACGGTGAGTTTGAGCAGCTGCTCCGTCAGGGTGCCCAGGTCCTTTTCGGATTTGATGTCCTTGGCCAGCTCGGCGGCCAGGGCTTTGAGTTTTTCTTGATCCATGACTGCGTCCATTATTATTCTCCTTGATTAAAGGTAAGTAATAATGGGCAGTTACACAATTTAATTTACAGGCTCGAGGAAAACTCTACCATGGCATGTTCAGGAATGACAGCATCTATTCATTCCAAACTCCCATCCACTTCAAAGTGGTGACCGTTCAGGTTCAGGTAGGCAATCTCAATTGCACCATCGTTCATCTTCTATTTACTGCTCTTGCTGGCGCTCCCAAAGAAACATTGACGATTGCTTTTTCATAATCTCTGCTTTGAATGCTTTGTCACTCGGCTTAGTGGCCATGCCATAACATACATGCAAAGGGATTAAATGCTCTTCCCTTGGATGACAATACCTTGCGCCTGGTGCAGATACCCAATGCGCTAGTCTTTCCTCTCTTACATATTCTGACAGCGCCTCATCGCTAACTGTTTCACCCAACCACTCATCAAAAGCGAGATTATTCGTGCGAGCCTCCAGCGAATTTGGAGTAAAAAATGCGCGCATATTGTGGAACGAAAATCCGGACCCAATGACCAGCAAATTATCCCAATTGAGTGACTGCAAAGCCTTGCCTATCTGAATATGCAGGTCTGGATCAAGGCCGTGCACCAATGATAACTGCACACAAGGAATTTCTGCTTCCGGATACATGATTTTAAGTGGCACAAACAAGCCATGATCAAAACCCCGCTGCTCGTCTTGCACCGCATCGATACCATTTTCTTTCAGTACGTTCACTACACTATTTGCCAATAAAGGTTCACCCGATGCCTGATATTGAATCTCATACGCTTCTTTTGGAAACCCTCCGTAGTCGTAAATAATTCCAGGATTAATTCCTGAAGTTACAGTAGGTAAACGCGCTTCCCAATGAGCACTGATCACCAATATCGCGCTGGGCCTATCCACTTCTGCGGCGATCTCTTTCAACGTCTCAACCATTTCATAATGATCTGGGTCTCCTAACAAAGGCATGGGACCCCCACCATGAGAAATGTAGACAATGTTTCGTTTCGATTTCATGTTAACTCCAGCTATTTTTAAAGCTCAGGACCAACGGGAACAATCCCAGTGGGATTAAGCGCTTTTATCGAGTAGTAGCCTGCTTTTATGTGCTCAATATTCACAGTGCCTTGAATACCCTCTATCGCCAAAATACGATGCATGTAATCTTGGAGTTTTGGCATATCTTTGATCATGTTTCGATTACACTTGAACAGCCCGTTGTAAGCCACATCAAAACGAATCAAGGTCACAAATAAACGAATATCTGACTCAGTGAGTACATCACCAAATAGAAATTCACGTCCATCTGCCAGCCTTTCTTCCAACGAATCGAGCGCAGTAAATACTTTTACAAAGGCTTCTTCGTAAGCTTCTTGTGTAGATGCAAAACCGGCTTGATAAACACCATTATTGAGATCGGAATAGATATATTCATTTAACGCATCGATCTCTGACGCTAACTCCTTGGGAACTAAATCAGGACCAGTACTTTTGATATCGACAAATGCTGTATTAAACATTCGAACAATATCCGCCGACTCATTGTTAACAATGGTTTGTGTTTTCTTATCCCATAAAACAGGAACGGTTGCTCGGCCAGTAAAATCTGGCGTGACTTGGGTATACAGTTCATGCAAATAGGTTGCTCCGCTGAGATCATCACTATCACTGCCATTGAAGCCACCAAACTGCCATCCCTGATCCGTCAACTTCGGGCTGACCACTGAAACGGAAATAATATCTTCCAGGCCTTTTAATGCTCTCGCCATTAAGGTGCGGCTTGCCCAAGGGCAAATGTAAGCAACGTATAAGTGATATCGATCCGCTTCCGCTTTAAAACCACCTTCACCAGTGATACCGGGCGAGCCATCTGGTGTAATCCAATTTCGAAACGACGATGTTTGTCGTATAAAGCGACCTTTTTCATCTTTGTTCTGAACCGGTTGCCAATTTTCTTGCCAAACGCCATTCACTAACATGGGTAAATACCTCCATAAAAATGGCCTTCCTACAGTAAAGGAAGGCATTACTTATTGAACATTAAGCCACTTGTTTTAAGTGCGATGGTTCATTAACGGAAGCACTACCAACGACGTTTTTTGCTATCGCATTATCAACCGCATAGCTTCCAGCGCCTTGAATAGTTAATGCTACAGTTGCCGCAAGCAGTGTTAACGCAAACTCATATCCGTTGTTGCTAACGAACATGCCATTACCGATATGAACGGTCATCGCCATTAACATGGTGAAAGCGGCGAGAAGCGCAGCGGGGCGAGTAAGCAAACCGAGTATCAGTGCTATGCCACCGAAGAATTCTGCGCTACCAGCAAGAAGCGCCATGAGGTAGCCCGGCTCAAAACCGATAGATGCCATCCATTGCCCGGTTCCTTCTAAGCCATACCCGCCAAACCAACCAAACAGCTTTTGAGCGCCGTGAGCGGCTAAAATGATGCCGACAGGTATGCGTAATACCAATGCCGCAATGCCAGCGTCTGATTTCAATACTTTTTGTACAGTTTGCTTGTTCATCATCTGTTTCCTCTAATCGTTAAATTAAGAAAGACCGTGCTTAACACCTCAATCAGGTTAAGGAGCATATTACTATCAACAAAATAGGTAATATATGCTATATATGTTGATAGATTACCAACATATTGTTTGCATTGATTTCTAGAGGACTGCAAAGATGGATCGGTTTGATGCAATGAAGGCATTTGTTACTGTTGCAACAGAAGGAAGTTTTACGAAAGCGGCCGACAAGCTGGACACCTCAAATCAACTTGTCAGTAAATATGTGTCTCATTTTGAAGAACACTTGGGGGTACGGTTGTTCAACCGTACCACTAGAAAGGTCCATCTTACCGAGGCGGGTGAGGAGTGCTTCGAGCATGCCAAACACATTTTAGACAGTGTCAACGACATGGAAGGCCATTTTGGCCAGCTACAGAGCACAGCAAAGGGTCTGTTGCACATCAGTGCACCAGTCTCATTTTCGACGCTTCATTTAGCGCCATTTATCTGCGATTTCAGAAAGGAGCATCCTGAAGTCGGTATCGACCTTCAGCTCAGTGATCGTAAAATTGATGTCATTGAAGAAGGCTTTGATGTCGCGCTTCGCATTGGCCACCTGAAAAGTTCATCGCTGATTGCTAAAAAAATCGCACCCGTTCGGCTGGTCCTCTGCGCATCTCCCGACTACCTAAAGCAAAACGGCACACCCTCACACCCAAAAGACCTCGTTGCCGAACACTTTTTACGATACAGCTATATGGAATTAAGCCCCTCGAACCTTCCTCTTTTAGAAGCGCTGAGGGCTCACAATCAAAAACATCAATCTGGCCTTGTTGCAAACAATGGGGAAGTATTGATGGCAGCAGCCATCGCTGGCGAAGGTTATATATTGCAACCCACCTTTATCGTTGGAGAGTCTCTGAGACAAGGCAAACTCCAAACCATTTTGCAAGAATATGAGCCAGAACCTATGGGGTTATATGCGGTTTATCCACATCGAAAACTTCTTGCACCAAAACTTCGAGCTTTTATCGACTTTATCAGTAGTTATTATGGACAGCCGCCATATTGGGACTTTATCGAATAGACCTACTCCATCAGATGCGCTTGAACCTATTAGGGTTTCGGCCCGTATTGTTGTTGCAGTAGAAAGCCGTGCTTGCTCAGACAATGATTTTATCATGCCATCATCACGACCAAAGGGAAGCCAGCGGGATAGCATAGAGATTGTCACCAAAAGCCGTCGTATGATCGCCATCGTAGAGCAAGACACCGATTTTGAAGCGCTCCCCGGCCACACTTTGAAAACGTTTCAAACCGGTAAAATCTTTCGCGCTGAGCGTTGCTGCGGCCTTGACCTCAATCGCGAAACAATCGCCCATGGCATTTTCGATGATCACATCAACTTCCACTTTGTCCTTGTCGCGGTAGTGGTAGAAGTTCAAGGGCTCCTCGATCCACACCGCCTGTTTGCGCAATTCGTTGTAGACGAAGGATTCCAGTACCAAACCAAAATCACCTGGCTGTTTCAGCAGACACTCCCGATTGAGGCCCCGTACGGCGCACATCATGCCGGTATCGACCGAGTGCAGTTTGGGTGTTTTCACCAAGCGCTTATATTCGTTGGAATGCCAGGCCGGCAGCTGTTCCACCAGGAACAACTGCTCCAGTAAGGCCATGTATTTTTTGATGGTCAGCCGATCCAGGCCCAGTTTGCTGCCCAGCTCAGTCAGATTAACCAGCTTGCCGGCATAAAACGCAGTGAGCTTGAGCAGCTTGGCCATGAGGTCGGGGTGATCAATGTGGGTCAGGTCGCGGATATCCCGTTGGATCAAGGTGCTCAGATACTGTTGATACCAGGCTTGGCTACGCCGTTCACTGGCCCGTTGTAAAGGCTCTGGAAAGCAGCCGGTAACCAAACGATGCAGCAGATGCTCCCGCACGCGTATGTCCTGGGTGGTGGGTGCCTCTTGATCCAGAAGTTTGGTCAGAAAGCCCGGTTGCCGACCCTGGATTTCGCACTCCGATAGTGCCATCAGGCGTATCGATTCCATCCGGCCTGCCAGGGAATCCCATAACCGAGGCAACAACAAAGCATTGGCGGAGCCCGTCAGTAGAAACCGGCCGGGTGTGCGCTGTTCGTCCACGGCCTGCTTGATGGAGACAAACAGTTCGGGAAGACGTTGTACTTCGTCCAGTGCAATCCGGGTGGGTGGCAGATTGCGGATAAATCCAACCGGATCAGCCCGGGCAATCTCGAATTGGGCCTGATCATCCAGGGTGATAAAGGTCCAGTTGTCAGCCCCCGATTCCGTGATCAGCGTTTTCACCAAGGTGGTTTTACCGGCTTGGCGAGGGCCCATGATGAACACCACCGGCGTATCACTCAGCGCTTCTTTGACATTGTGTTCAGAATAACGAGGATACATGAATGTGCGTCCGGCTAATCGAGGGCTAAAAAACGTCTATTAGCTATTCTAATGTCGTCCATTCGATATTACAATAGCGTCTGATTGCTATAAAGCTGCCCTGCGGTTAGCGCTTATCGAAAATTCTAATAGAAACGAACTATAGAAATTGCCAGCGAAACTGAACTCTTGGAATCCCAATGACCGCTAAAAACCTGTTAGCCAGACTGCGTCATCCGATGATGCCACTATCAGCGGAAATTTAAGTCGATGGTCGCCATCTACCAGACAGCCTATCCACGGATCAAGTCAGATATCACAGAAAACGAGTTAGGGGATATTTACACACCCACAACGGAAGATCAGCAATGGGCTTTGCGTCACTGTAGACGGACAAGCGCCTCTTTTTTGGGGTTGTTGCTTCAGTTAAAGACGACTCAACGTTTGGGCCGATTCGTTGGTCTTGGCGAAATTCCCAAACCGATCATCGCGCACATCAAAAACCAGTGTCGTTCGCGGGTGACACTGAAGGATCTCAAAACCTATTACACATCGGGCTCGAAGGACCGCCATGTGAAGCTGATTCGACGCCGTCTCAATATCAAAGCCTACGATGCTGCCAAGACATCCGAATTGGCGCAGACTTGGGCACTGGAAGCAGCGACCACCAAGGAGGCATTACCGGATATCATCAATGTCACGCTGGAGTACTTGGTCAAAGAGCGATACGAGCTCCCGGCGTTCAGTGTACTTGAGCGTATCTGTCAGGCGGCCAGGGCTGAAGTCAACACTCGGTATTACGATCATTTGTGTGACTTTTTAGAGTCTGAAAGTCGACAGTGCATTAACGATATTCTTCGATCCAGCACAGGGTTAAATGGTTTTGGTTGGAGTACTCTGAAAAATGAACCCAAACGTCCGACCCCTCGTAATATCCACGCGTACATCCAATACCTGGATTGGCTGACATTCCTGCAAACACTTTTGCCCACGGATTTGGGGTTGCCGCCGGTGAAACACCAGCAATTTATCAACGAAGCCAAGGCCCTGGATTACGCTGAGCTTATAAAGATCAGGCTGAATAAGCGAGTTGCACTCGTGATCGTCCTAATTCGCCACCAATACGCACAAACTCTGGATAACGCCGCCGATATATTTATTAAGCTGCTGTTAAAAATGGATCGCTCGGCGCAGAAGCTGCTGGAGAAATACTTGGCAGACCATCAAAAGCAAACCGATCATTTGATTTCTGTGCTGTCTGGGACAGTTAAGGTGTATCTGGATAAGCCCGATTCGGTGACGGCCTTTGATCCGGTACTGGGAAAGAACAGTGATCAGCTACTGCAAATGTGCGAGCAATATATGGCATTCGCAGGCAACAACTATTTGCCGTTCATGGTTCAACTCTACAAAAAACAACGATCGACCTTATTTCGCACGATTGAAATACTCAACCTGGCATCGGCCACGGAAGACAAGGATTTGCTCAATGCTTTTCAGTTTATTTTGAAGCACAAAAAGCGTCGCACGGAGTTCCTGTCCATTCAGAACGATCCGAACGATCCATCTTCCAGGAATGTCATCAATATTCGCTGGATTCGAGAAAGCTGGTGGAAATTAGTCACGGGAAAATCAACCAAATCAGCACAAGTGACTGAGGTTAATAAAAGCTGTTTTGAGCTGTGTGTGTTTGAACGGATCGCTGAAGAACTGAGTACCGGTGACTTGTTCGTTCCCTACAGTGAAACCTTCGATGATTACCGGGAGCAGATGATCACCTGGGAAGAATACGAAGCGCAGTTGCCTACCTATTGCGAGGAAGTAGGGCTCGTCGCCGGTGATACAGAATTTACAAGCTCCCTGAAGAAGTCGATGGAGGAAAGCTGTTGTAAAGCTGACAGCCGATTCCCTGATGACGAACTGGTTCGCATTGAAAATGGGAATCTAATTATTGGAAAGCCAAAACCGGATCAACCATCACCAGAAGTCGAAGAAATTGGAGCGCTATTGCGCGATCGATTGGACAAAATCAATGTGCTTGATGTGATTATCAATGTTGAAAAATGGCTGAACCTGAATAAACATTTTGGGCCGTTGTCGGGTTTTGAATCACGTATCAGTGACCCAGTGTTACGTTTTGTTCTGACCATATTTTGCTATGGCACTAATATCGGCCCCACCGAAACCGTACGTTCGGTGCAGGGCATATCTCGCAAGCAAGTCGCTTGGCTTAACCTAAAGCGCACCACAGAGACCCGTCTCGATAAAGCCATTGCGAAAATCAATAGCGAGTACAAAAAATACCGGCTCATAGAGTGTTGGGGATCAGGCAACAGTGTGTCGGCCGACGGAAAACTTTGGGATCTCTACGAAGATAATTTGCTATCTGAATACCATATTCGGTATGGCAGCTACGGCGGCATTGCCTATTACCACGTTTCGGACACCTATATTGCATTGTTCAGCCGGTTTATTCCCTGCGGTGTCTACGAGGCGATTTATATCCTGGACGGCCTACTCAACGATGAATCTGATTTTAATCCGGACACCGTTCACGGCGATACACAGGCGCAATCCACACCCGTCTTTGGCCTGGCGTACCTGCTGGGCATCAAGCTCATGCCGCGTATCCGAAATATCAAAGATCTCAGCTTTTATAAACCTGATCGCTCCATGGTGCTCAAGCATATTCAGTCCTTGTTTAAGGAACCGATCAAGTGGGGTCTCATTGAAAAGCACTATGCGGATATGATGCGAACGGCCATGTCCGTTAAAGCAGGAAAAATCACCGCCTCGACAATCCTGCGCCGGTTCGGCACCAAGAACCGGAAAAACAAGCTGTACTTTGCGTTCCGAGAGCTTGGGCGCGTGGTTAGAACCATGTTTTTGCTGGAATACATTACCGACGTTGATCTACGCAAAACAATCCAGGCAGCGACCTGTAAGAGCGAAGAGTTCAATGAGTTTGCCCGGTGGTTGTTTTTTGCTAATGGCGGGAAAATTCCCGCAAACTTAAGACACGAACAAAGCAAAATCGTGAAATACAATCATTTGCTGGCCAACTTCGCGATCCTATACAACGTAAACGCGATGACCGAGGTGTTTAATCAATTGAAGTCGGAAGGGCACAATATCACTCGCGACCACATGGCCGCATTCTCGCCGTACCACACCGAACACTTAGGCAGATTGGGAAGTTTTGAACTAGATCTGACCAGGCAGGTCAAGCCCATGACTTTTGAGCTTCTTGTTGATTAATGCTTTAAATTCAAATGGTTGCATTCCAAGTGGCTAAATTCAACGCTTTTACCGGCCGGACCTCATAATACGATGTAGCCGCTGTATTGGCCCTGAACCTGTTCTGGATCAGGCTGATCCCAGCCAACCGTGACGGAAACATCCTGGCTAAAGTGACCATTCTGTGAGCTTTCGAAGGTAATATCATTGGTGCGAAAGCCTTCCATCGGGCCATATGACGTATCGACAACTACACCCGGACCATATTGAGCTACGTTACTCCCCCCTTCCATGGGATTGGCGTTGGCAGGGTCGATG
>Ga0316208_1002828_pt1 | contig 13401 bp, 14 predicted proteins | sample 3monopyrite_MG_FD_204944 | JGI IMG/M metagenome (GOLD analysis project Ga0316208, IMG submission 204944) | Microbial mat bacterial communities from mineral coupon in-situ incubated in ocean water Damariscotta River, Maine, United States -... | ecosystem: Environmental > Aquatic > Marine >... | reverse complement strand
GCCGCGCAGTTGCAGTATAGCAGAATGCGATGAGTGGATATGACGGGTCGGCTGGTTGGTTATTTGGTGCTAAACGGACATGATATAGTTCATTATAAATAAGGACCGTTTCGATACTTACCGAGGCGATTACAACCGCTCCTCAGAGTGCAATCGCCTCTGAAAGATTGGATTGGTGTGTTCGAGTATTGAATAAATTATTCTGTCCACCTCAAAAATGCACATGTGAGAGTTGACATTCAGCCGATACAGAATACTGTATCACACATGAACCAGTTTCCGACCACTCTTAAATCGACCAAATCAAAAGCCAAAGACGCCAAACGCGTCTGGGTTGCGATGTTGGTTGAGGTCGATGTGAACTAGAAAAGTTCAATGCCAAAACCAAGAAAAAACGCACCCCTGATGCATTCAGGGGTGTTTTTTGTCCATTCACAAGTTTTTTAAGTACCAACAAGGAGTATGTGCCATGAGTCAAACAGCAACCGTCAAAGTGAACTGCCCAGAATGTGATGCCGCCGTTGGATTTGAGCGATCCCCGCTCAACGGAGAAATCACCCATTGCAGTGATTGCAATTCCGAGCTTGAAGTAGTGTGCACCCACCCAATCACTCTTGAACTGGCCCCTGAAGTCGAAGAAGACTGGGGCGAATAAGCACCACTTCCACACGACACCAAAAGGATGTATCCCTATGCGTATCGCGATGACCTACACCCGGATTCGAACTGAGGAACGGATGCTGCTCGACGCCTTCGAACAGCTCGGTATCGATGTGACACCGATCGACCTGCGGCTTGTTGTCTTCAACCCGCACGATCTAGATGATGGAGAAACTCGATGGGGACAGTACAATGCCGTCATCGATCGATCGTTGAGTTTGACCAACACCCTGACCGCAGTACAGATGCTTGAACACTACGAAATTCGGTGTATCAATCCATTCCGAACGATCGAAATATGTTCTGATAAACTCTCAACAGCCCTTGCTCTTATCCGAGCCAGTGTACCTACACCACCCGTGCGGGTGGCAACCACCAGCCAATCAGGGCTCAGGGGCATCGAAGAAATAGGGTATCCGGTTGTGCTCAAGCCAACCATTGGTTCATGGGGGCGCCTAGTCGCACGGATCAATGATCGCGATGCCGCTGAAGCAATTCTTGAACATCGCGAACTCCTGGGTTCGGTGCAACAAAGCGTGTTCTATATCCAAGAACACATCGACAAGCCAGGCCGGGATATCCGTGTGTTCATGGTTGGCCAAAGACCCATTGCCGCGATCACACGATCCAGCGAGCACTGGGTCACCAATACCGCTCGCGGGGCACGCACACAGGGATTGGCAATTTCGGATGAACTTGCTGACATCTCTTGCAGAGCAGCGGCGGCTGTGAATGCAGACATTGTTGCTGTTGATCTGCTCGAATGTCCTCGCCGGGGATTGCTTGTCAACGAACTGAACCACTCAATGGAGTTCCGAAACTCAACGGATTGCACAGGTGTCAATATCCCAGAGCATGTCGCCCGTCATGTGGCCCAAATTGCGGAAGACACCCAAACTCCAACGGAGATCACTGCATGAGCACCCGAATTTCCATCATCGGCGGATCGGGCTACACTGGAGGCGAACTCCTTCGCCTATTGCACATGCACCCACAGGTTGAGGTCGCCCAGGTCTCCTCACGCAAACTCAAGGGCCAGCCGATTCACCGATCTCATCCAAACCTGCGTGGACATCTCCAAACGCTATATTGCACACCAGACCAGATCGAGCCATGCGATGTACTCTTTTTGTGCATGCCTCATGGCAAGGCCGCCGGCGAGATCGAGCGTTGGCGGGCGTTGGCTCCGCTGGTGATTGATCTCTCCGCCGACTTCCGTCTCAGGGATGCACAGGTCTACCAATCATGGTACGGCCAGACCCATTCATCCCCATCAACGCTTGCCAATGCAGTCTACGGCCTCCCAGAGGTTGCCAGAGAACAGCTCGCTGGTGCAAGCTTAATCTCCGGCGTCGGATGCAATGCAACCGCTATGACCCTCGCCCTGATGCCTCTGGCAAGAGCTGGCTTGATCAAGCACGCAATCGCTGATATCAAGGCTGGATCATCTGAAGCCGGTGCCGAACCGAGCGCCGGGTCGCACCACCCTGTCCGTGCACGCACCGCACGGACCTACAGCCCTCATGGACATCGACATCTGGCAGAAGTCTTTCAATCGCTTGGGGATCTCAATCTTGAAGCCACGATCACCGCCATCGACATGGTGCGGGGTGTGCTCTGCACCGCCCACATTGAACCCACCCAACAGCTCGAAACCAAAGAACTGTGGAGACTTTATCGACAGGCCTACAGCGATGAGCCCTTCGTCCGTATTGTTGCCGATCGTACAGGACCAAACCGGTTCCCTGATCCACGGATCGTCGTGGGTTCCAACCATGCCGATGTTGGGTTTGCGATCGACGAACGATCAGGCCGAATCATCGCCCTGTGTGCTATTGACAATCTTGTCAAGGGTGCCGCTGGGTCGGCGGTGCAATCCATGAACATAGCACTTGGACTTTCCGAAACCCAAGGCCTGTCATTTCCCGGACTCCACCCTGCATAAAGGACCAGTCAATGCCCGAAGATCAATACACCATCGTCATCAAAGTCGGAGGAGGAGAAGGAATCAATCCGACCAATCTCACCGATGAAATCGCCGAGCTTGTCAATGCGGGAATTCGGATTATTCTTGTTCATGGCGGATCACACGAAACCAACCAACTCGCCAAAGCACTCGGACATCCGCCCAAAACCATCATGAGCCCGAGCGGGAATCAATCACGCCGAACCGATCGTCAAACGCTCGACCTCTTTACCATGATTTACTGTGGAAAAATCAACAAATCCATCGTTGAAAGTCTCCGCCGATCCGGCGTTGACGCGATTGGACTCTCAGGCATTGATGCAGGCATCTGGATCGGATCGCGCAAGTCGGCCATTCGTGCTATGGAAGACGGACGAACTATTCTTATCCGTGATGATCTCTCAGGAAGGGTTGAATCGGTGGACGCCGGCCTGCTCAACATACTCCTAGATTCCGGGAGGGTCCCGGTCCTCACTCCCCCGGCGATCACGCCCGATGGAATCGCGATCAATGTCGATGCGGACCGTGCCGCGGCCGCGACTGCTCGAGTATTGGAAGCGGACGAACTTCTCTTACTATCCAATGTCCCCGGGGTGATGCGAGACCATACCGACGCCAACTCTCTGATCGAGCATGTTGACCAAAGCACACTCCATGAAGCCAAAGCCGCTGCCCAAGGGCGGATGAAAAACAAGGTTCTTGCCGCTCAAGAAGCAATCGTCGGTGGTGTTCGCCGAGTCACTATTGGATCAGCAAGCGGCCAACGCCCCATCGAGCGGGCCCGTGCCGGGGCTGGTACCACTTTCGTCCAAGAGGTTCAGGCATGAACCAACACACGCTCCCAACTCCACCAGTTCACAAAGAAACCCAGTTTCTGTTCGATCTGGTCTCGGCCAAGAGCCTTTCTGGGGATGAGAGCAACGCAGCGAAGGTCTTTGTTCGCGGCGCCAATGCACTCGGATTCGACACACACATCGACCAGGTCGGAAATGCCATTGCCCATCGAGGGGATTCTCCGCAGCAAGCAGTTGTCCATATCGTGTTGCTTGGACATATAGACACTGTGCCGGGGGATATCCCTGTCCGGATCGAAAATGGCATTCTTCATGGACGCGGCTCGGTCGATGCCAAAGGTCCATTGGCAGCGATGCTCTTTGCAGCCGTGCGAACTGATCTTCCCGATGGTGTTGGGCTTTCCGTTGTTGGTGCTGTTGGCGAAGAAACAGCCAGCTCGATCGGAGCTCGTCATCTTGTTGATCAATGGCGACCAGACGCCTGCATCATCGGTGAACCCAGCGGTTTTGATGGCGTGACACTAGGATACAAGGGTCGCCTCCTCGCCAACGCGATCGCAACATGTCCAAACACACATTCGGCCGGGAAAGACCCATCAGCAAGCGACGAACTCTTTGCATGGTGGACAACTGTCCAATCGAAAGTGGATACATTCAACATTGTACCAACCCGGACCTTTGATAAGATTCAATCCTGCATCCATCACATGTCCTCTTCATGCGATGGCCTCAATCAACACGCCGTCCTCAATGTTGGCTTTCGACTCCCACCCACGATGGATCCAAAAACACTTATGGACATCCTTGAATCACAGTGCAACACACACATCAATGTTCAGTTTGAAGGGGCAGAGCACGCATCGGCAACCACCCGAAACGACCCGGTCGTCCGCGCAATTTCATCAGCCATTCGGTCAACTGGAAACCAGCCCAGGCCAAAGCTCAAAACAGGAACCGCTGATCTCAATGTTGTTGCCCCCATCTGGGACTGCCCCATGGCCGCCTATGGCCCTGGAGACAGTTCACTGGATCACACACCGACAGAACACCTCAATCTGAATGAATATCACCAATCCATCAACATCCTCGATATCGCAATCCGATCACTCGCATGTGAACTCTCCGCTGCGAATCCATCTGAATCTCGATAATCTTTCAATGCGGTCTTGCAAACAATCTGAGTGACGCGACATGGTTGAACGAACTGCATGCCCTAGCGGGTTCAGCATTTTGTTGTGATCGCCGGTGAATCAAATCGCGGTTACAAGACACCAGTTGAATTTTTTGCGTCCCAGATCATCCCCTGGAATCTTGAAACACGGATTTTGATTCAGGAAAGAGAGGGTCATGCCAAGAACTACTAGAACGGTATTTCTCATTTGAGCCAAGCATATGAAGTAAACTTGATCACGATACGAATCTGCAACTCCGAACATCGCAGGAGAACTATCCGTTGATGATGAGGAATATTCCATCCTAGCGTTGGTTGATACTCGCGGTGTAGTGCGTACCAGTACGGGTATGACGCAGCATAACCGGGAGCAAACAAATGGATCGCCGATATTTTCTGATGTCGTCCGTGGGACTACCACTGCTAACAATGGCGGCATGCCAGTCTTCAACGCGGACAGAACCACGCAAGTTAGTCGGCCGATCATCTGTTCGTGCGATCGCCTTTGACGCGTTCCCCATCTTTGATCCGCGAACAGCATTCGCAGAAATGAGCGAATACTTTCCTGTCAATGGAGACCGTCTGAGACGGGCTTGGTTTGCCAAGCTCTTCGCCTACACATGGCTGAGAACGAGTGGAGAACGCTACACACCATTCGATACGCTCATGGAAGACTCGCTCCGTGTGTCCGCCGTAGATTTAGGCATGACGGTGAGCGATCGACAGCGGTCGATGATTCTGGCCTCGTTCCGAACGCTTCCAGTTTGGCCGGATGTTCGTGCCCAGCTCAATACTTTGCATGGTCAAGGTTTGCAGATCGCATTTTTGTCCAACATGTCCGAGGACATGCTACGAGCGAATATGCGCCACAATCAGATCGAAGGACTATTTGACTTCGTATTGAGCACCGATCTCGCGGGAGCATTTAAGCCCGCCCCCGCAGCGTACGAACTCGCCGTCGATGCCTTTGGTCTCCACCCTTCAGAGATTGCCTTCGCGGCCTTCGCGGGTTGGGATGCGGCCGGCGCATCGTGGTTCGGCTACCGTTCCGCCTGGATCAACCGATTTGGCGCAGTACCAGAACGGCTCGACGCGGAAGATGTCATTGAAGGTCGGGATTTATCTATCTTGCAACAGTTTGTTTGTGCCATCGACCAGACCGGAGTGTCTTGAATATCGAATATTCCGAGAGACCGGATCACCAGAATTGCCTTTGAGAAGCCACGGGCAAGACGCCGCATCCTTGCTGAATAGTGCTAGCAAAGTTATTTTTTGTACTGACCGGTCGACGACATATTCCTCTTCCCAACACTAAGAAGTCCCTTCGACATACTCGCCAAAGGGCTTGATCTCTCGAAAAGTCGGGGTGACAGGACACCAGCTGAACTTTTTGCAGCCCGAATCAGCCTCTGGAGCCCGGAATCGTGGAGTTTGATTTCGCCGTGAAAGCAACGCCTGAGTGACTGCTCGCATCCGTGCAACTGGCACAGAAACAGGTTCATGCGCACCCCATCCAAAACTCGTAAAGCGAGCGGACTAGTTTCTGGGGGCAGGTCAAGGCCGCGTTGTATCAGACAGTTCCGAGCAGCATGGGATTGGTATCTAGCTTGCACGTTCCGTCTGCAACATCGAGCATCCAACGGGCCACGGCACTGCGACGCACGGTTGAGAACATGGTGTATCTGGAGATCGGTGCGGCTCTACGCGACGATTCGCCGTTGAGCAGCGTGACTGGCCGAACGGGCACAGACTCGGCCTGTGCTTGGCCCATGATCCGCTCGGCGGCTTCGAGGTCTCTGAACGCGACGCCCACATTACCCATTCGGATGAGTGTTCTGACTGGCAGGCTCGCGCTTTGTTTACTTTGACCGACACCGCCGGCGCTGAGCCAGACGAGGCGAGGAGAATCGGGCTGAGTGCAGACGCTGGCGAGTGTTGCCATGACGCGCTGCACCAGGTCCGGGGGCGACTCCAGCCGAGCCCACGGGAGAGGCCCGGCTCGGTTCAGGCCGAGTGTTGAGATCACGGCGTGCTGGCCTTCGGCGGCTGAAGTGAGCAGGCCCTCGTCGAGGACTTCGCCTTTGATGACACCATCGGTGTTCTTGAGTTTCTGCATTGACTGGGCGCGAACGATTGACGTGATCTCATGCCCTCGTTCTCGTGCGTAACGGGTCACCCACTGCCCGCATTTTCCAGATGTGCCGAGGATCAAGATCTTCATGCACAAGTCTAGTAGCGGGGCACTCGTCTTGACCGTTCGAGTTTGTATGTTTCCGCTCTTCGGTACGGGCTGAGAAATGGCTCACACAAACGGGAACCGATTTTGGACCTGCTCTCGAAAGAGTGAGGTTCAATGAGAAATTGTGTTTCCACTACCGTTGTTTTGGCATCTTTGCCAAGAAGTCAGGTTCAATCAGTGGACTGTCAATCGGGGTGAGAGGATTTGAACCTCCGACCTTCTGACCCCCAGTCAGATGCGCTAACCAAACTGCGCTACACCCCGGAAACGGTCTACATTTTTAGACCAGAGCCAATCATAGCCACTGAACCTATTGAGGGCTATTCAAGTAGAACAACTCAGCCGCCTGACATCCCTACCATATCGAAGGCGATTTTTACTATCCAGACAAAGAAAACTACGAAAATCACCGCTGGCACCCACAGCATCCAACTTGGGATCCTACTTATGATCGAAGTCTTTTCTTTGACCATTTTAAACCTCCGGATCCACGCTCTCGGGATATCAAGCCAACGATGGGATGACATCCGACCTATTCTATCGTATGCCTGACAACAATCATGAGAACTGCAAACTACCAAGCGTCTTGATACGAGTCGCGCGTCTCATCAACCCCGCAACTAAGATGGACCAAATCTGCGATATTGGCATTGTTGATGGGATTGTGAAAAACATTGGGATGAATCTTGATGCATCAGTCTATGACCGGGTGATCGAGGCGAACGGGATGATCTTGGCACCAGGGTTGATCGACCCGCATGTCCATCTCCGCGAGCCGGGGCAAACGCACAAAGAGGATATTGAATCAGGCACCCAAGCCGCCGTCGCAGGTGGCTTTACGACGGTCTGCTGCATGCCCAATACATCACCGGCGTTGGACTCGCCTGAGATGATCGAGTTTGTGAAGTCGCGGGCAGAGCAGGCCGGTCTCTGCCGGGTGTTTTCTGTTGCGGCGGCGACCAAAGGACGGAAGGGCGAGCGGCTTGCCGAGATCGGGCTGTGTCTTGATGCGGGAGCGGTCGCGTATTCGGATGATGGAGATGTGATTGAATCGGCGTCGATGATGAAATCGGTGCTCCAGGCGATCAAGCAGACGGGCAAGTGTTTCATGCAGCATTGTCAAGAACTGACCCTCACCAATGGAGCGGGCATGCACGCCGGGACGGTCGCGGCCAAACTCGGGCACAAGGGTTGGCCACGCGAGGCCGAGGAGATCATCATCGAGCGTGACCTTCGGCTCAACAAAGCAATCGGGTGCCACTACCACATCCAGCACATGTCATCGGGCAACTCCGTCGAGATCGTCGCCCGAGCGCAGCGTGAGGGAATCCCCGTCACCGCCGAGGCGTCCCCCCACCACTTGCTGCTAACACACGAGGCGATTGAGACGCACGGGACCATGGCGAAGATGAACCCGCCTCTGCGGGAGCAATCGGATATTGATGCCCTCAAGCAGGGCATTGCCGACGGGGTGATTACGATCCTTGCGACCGACCACGCACCGCACACCAACGACGAGAAACGGGACACGATGGACGGGGCTCCGTTCGGGATCATCGGGCTTGAGTCCGCCCTCGGGCTGTACCACAAGGCCCTCGTCGAAACCGGGGTCATCGACTGGCCAAAGCTCATCGAGCTGCTCACGATCAATCCTGCCAAGCTCTGCGGGCTCGATTCGTTGGGGCTCGGCTCGATCGCCGTCGGCGGGCCGGCGGACCTCACCATGATCGACCCGGAATACCGGTGGACACTCGATAAATCCGATCTGGTAGGCAAAAGCCAGAACACGCCGTTCCTTGGATGGACGATGGGTACGCGGGCTGTTCTGACGATGGTGGGCGGACAGATCCGCAATGAGCGGGCATTCTCATCGGTCGTTTGAGAGGCCAATGAGCGGGCCATGCGCTAGTATGGGCGAGCAAGCTTTTTGAACAATTCAGATAGGGTAATCGCCCTTCTCAACACTTGAACGGAGTCATCACATGAGTGTCAAAATCGGAATCAACGGGTTTGGTCGTATCGGTCGGCTGGTCTATCGCATCGCTTCAAACACCCCAGGCATCGAGGTCGTCGCGATCAATGATCTTGTCCCCGCCGACAATCTCGCGTACCTGCTCAAATACGACACCATGCACGGGCGATTCCTCATCGACGGCAAACCCGCCGACATCTCCGCCACCGACAACACCATCACCGTCAATGGCTACACCACCAAAACAACCGCCGAGCGTGACCCCTCGAAGCTCGCATGGGGCGATATGGGCGTTGATTATGTCCTCGAAGCCACCGGGTTCTTCACCACCCACGACGATGCCCACAAGCACATCGACAACAATGGCTGTAAGCGGGTCATGATCTCGGCCCCGACTAAGACACCGGACACAGTCCCGACTTATGTCCACCGTGTCAACTGCGGCAAATACAACCCCGCGACCGACACGATCATCTCCAATGCGAGCTGCACCACCAACTGCCTCGCACCGATCACGAAAGTCATCATGGACAACTTTGGGCTCGTTGAAGGGCTCATGACCACCGTCCACGCCGCGACCGCGACCCAGCCGACTCAGGACGGCCCGTCCAAGAAAGACTGGCGCGGAGGTCGCAATGCCTACATGAATATCATCCCATCGAGCACCGGAGCCGCCAAAGCTGTAGGGCTCTGCCTGCCTGACACCGTCGGCAAGCTGACCGGGATGGCGTTCCGCGTGCCGACGGCCGATGTTTCTGCGGTGGACCTGACCTTCCGCACCGAAAAGGCGACGAGTCTCAAAGAGATCAACGCCGCGATGAAGGCGACCTCGGAGGGCAAGATGAAGGGCGTTCTGGGGTACACCGAGGAGGATGTCGCCTCGTCCGATTTCATCGGCGACCCGCACTCTTCGATCTACGACGCGGGTGCGTGCATCGAGCTCAATGAGCATTTCTTCAAGATTGTGTCGTGGTACGACAACGAAGCGGGCTACGCGAACCGGTGTGTGGATATGTTCAAAATGATGGGCGAGCACGACGGGCTCTAAAGAGCCGAATCATTTCCGAATTCTGAAGCCGCCCGCAGCCAAGTGGGCGGCTTTTTCGTCTAACCGACCTACCCTTGATCCATGCGATACAAATGGACAATCTTGCGGGCTTCACGATTCCTCCTCGATGGCGGCGGCATGTTCGGAGTCATACCCCGCGTCCTCTGGAGCCGATCCATCGACACCGATGACAAAGGCCGAATTGAACTGATGCATAACTGTGTTATGCTCGAATCCGAGAAGCCCGACCCGATCACGAAAAAGCCCCGCCGCTACCTCATCGAAGCGGGCACAGGCGACAAACTCAACGAAAAAATGACCTCGATCTTCGGGCTCGATGGACGGACCGTGGAGTCTGAGGTTGTTGCCGCCGGTGTGGATCCGGCAGACATCGATGCGACCATCGTCACGCATCTGCACTTCGACCACGCCGGAGGCCTGACCCGCCGATGCCGCGAGGGCGAAGAACCCGACTGGACCGCCACCAAACCCGGTGCCGCCTCGGGCGACTCCAACGATGTGAAGTTCACCTTCCCCAACGCTGAACTCATCGTTCAACGCCGAGAATGGGTCGACGCCCGCAACAACGATTCGGTGATGACCAAGACTTATTACCGCGATCACATCCTACCGTTTGAAGACGACCGGATGCCGCTCAATGACGGGCGTCCTCGGCTTCGGCTCATCGACTCGCCCCGCGCCTTCCCGCTCAACCGCAAACCCTCAAAGGGGGAACTCCCCAAAGCCCCGATCCAAGAACGGATGACTGAAGTCCTCCCTGGCATCCGGACCTTCCTCGTGCCTGGTCACACCTGGGGGCAGCAAGCGATCCAGTTCGAGGACACCACCGGGCGAATCATCGTCTTTACCCCCGATGTCATGCCGACGCATTATCATGTCGGCCAAGCGTATTCGCTGTCGTACGATGTCGAGCCGTTCACTTCGATGGTGACCAAGCACTGGTTCCTCAAAGACGCAGCCGAACTGGATTGGACGCTGCTGCTCGACCACGAACCGGGCAATCCACTCTATAAGGTCAAGAGCACCGAATCAGACTGGTACGAACTGGTCCAAGAGACCATCTAACCCCCGGCTGAACCGCATTGTCTGATCTATAATCCACCAAGCCCATGACCACCGACACGACACCCGCCATCCCAGAACCCACCTCTGAGGTCAACACCCCAACAGAGCACTCAGCCAAAACACCGGAGGGTGTGGCTGTCGATTCCTCGAATGATTCGAGACAAGCGACCAACACAAAAAAAACCAAGAAACCCAAACGAACTTTTTTGGAGCGGGCCGAGGCATTCTTTGAAAAACTCTCCATGCGGAACAACTTCTGGAACCGCGTCTGCTCGATGATCTGGCTCCCCTACGCCTTCCGCTCTGGGATCACCATGTCCTCAGACGCGAGCACCTACCGGGCAACACTCCCGTTCCGTCGATTCAACAAAAACTGGTACAACGCCATGGCCGGGGCGGCCTTGCTGGGCAACTCCGAAATCGCCGGCGGCAACTATGTCTTCTCCGTCTGCGGCGGCGACTATACCGTGGTCTGCAAACACCTCGAATACAAGTTCCTCCGCCCATGCCACGGCCCCGCCGAGTACCGCATGACCCCGCTCGACGACCTCCACGCATTGGTCGCCACCGGCAAAGAGTTCAACATCGCGGTGCAAATGGATATTGTCCAGGTTCTGGTGCCTCTGAGCAAGAAAAAAATGGCCGATGAAGTTGAGGATCCAAACGCCAAACCCGCCAAACCCAAACGCGTCGGGCGATGCACCGCAACCTTCCATGTGACACCCAAATCACAGCACAAAGCCAAAAAACTCCGCGGAACCAAATCAAAATGAGCGAGCCCGCGCCCGCAGTTCATAGGCCGCCACTGACTACCAATCCCATACTCTGGGGGGCCTACCTGGCATGCTCGTGGACTTGGTGCATCGGGATGTTCTTCCCGATCCTGCTGCTGCGAGACTTCGGGTGGATCGGGGTCATCGCCTTTGCCATTCCCAATGCCATCGGCGCGGCGGCGATGGGGTGGGTGCTCCGCTCACGCGAGAGTTCTATCCGATTCGTAGAAATACACACCAACGCCCTATGGTGGTTCTCGACGGTCACCATCGGGTTCCACATCTTCTGGATCATCTGGCTAACCTCCTTTATTCGTGATGCATTGCCGATGCCCGATGAATACGTCTTTGGTGCTGGTGCGATTGCCATCGCCTTTGCCATATCGACCAGACGGTTCATCCAAGTCGGCAGGGCACCGCAACTGGCGATGCTGCTCTGGGCAATCAGCGCGGCCGTCTTGGTCGCAATGCTTGTCCGCCCGGAGCCCCAGTCCGCACTCGACGCCTTGGTCCAAGCCCCCAGAACCAGTTCCGGGGTCGAATGGTTTATTCCGGTGTCGATCTTCGGCTTTCTGCTGTGCCCCTATCTGGACATCACCTTCCACCACGCACGCCAGAACCTTCCAACCCAACGCGCCGGACGACTCGGCTTCACCATCGGCTTCGGCGTGTTCTTCGCACTGATGATCCTGCTAACCGTTCGCTATGCAGGCGTGGTCGAAGCGGCAATGCGGGGAGCAACATTGACAGACATCCTTTCACCGCCTTGGCTCGCGGCCGGGGTGCTGGTGCATCTGCTGTGCCAATGGATCTTCACCGTCCGGGTGCACCTTGATCGGATGGCAACGCTCAAGCCCCACCGACTGCTCGGCCAACAAACACTCTTCCTCGTCGCGCTGATCTCTGGCCTTGCCGGATTTGCCGCTCCAAAGATCGCCGACTACGCTCAGATGAGTGCCGGGGAAGTCGGGTACCGTGGGTTCATGTCCTTCTACGGACTGGTATTCCCGGCCTATGTCCTCTACCGAATTATCCGCTCGCACTCAACCGAGATCCCGTTGCAACGATGGATGATGTGGCTGGCGATCGGTTTCGCCATGCCCATGTTCTGGATGGGATTCATTGAACGCCAATCCATCTGGCTCGGGCCTGGGATGGTGATTGTGGTCTGCGGGAGCTTTGTACTGAAAGGCAAAAACGACTCGACGATTCAAGTCTGATCAAACAGAACCCCTTGATTGGCCGCCACAATCTTTGCATTGCGCTGCATCATCTCAAGTTTCGCGCGTTTCATGGCCGAGCCCAAAAATGCCTCACGCCGATCGTCCTCGGTCCACCCAAGCACCTCAAGTAAATCAAAGCGATCACGGCTCGACGCATAGATCGGATTGATCGGCGGGGCATCAACTCTCGGCGAGTTGTGCGGGCAAACCTCCTGACAAATATCACAACCATAGATCCAATCCCCAATCTTGGATGCCAACTCAGGATCAATCTTGCTGCGATGTTCGATCGTCAGATACGAAATACACCTGCGGGCATCGACCGAGTACGGCGTGATAGCCCCGGTCGGGCAGGCGTCGATGCATTGAGTGCATGAACCACAATGATCCGGCTCGATGTGCTGCTTCTTTGCCGGATCGAGGTGCAGCGTCGTGATGATCCCACCCAACAACATATACGACCCGGCTT
>Ga0316208_1002827_pt1 | contig 13402 bp, 11 predicted proteins | sample 3monopyrite_MG_FD_204944 | JGI IMG/M metagenome (GOLD analysis project Ga0316208, IMG submission 204944) | Microbial mat bacterial communities from mineral coupon in-situ incubated in ocean water Damariscotta River, Maine, United States -... | ecosystem: Environmental > Aquatic > Marine >... | reverse complement strand
GATGATGGCCAGGAACAGGGCAATGCTCGCGGCCACCGTGGCATAGCGCCAGCGCGTGGCAAAACCTACCGTCGGGCGATAGAGGCGATCAATCACAAAGCGAAGTCCGCCGTCCACCCGGTCCTGCACTTTGCTCCACATGCTGACCTTCTTTTGGTGGCCATCAGCCGGGAGGTGGCGCAAGTGAGCGGGCAACACCAAGAGCGACTCCACCAAAGAGAAGATCAAGGTTGCGATGACCACTAACGGAATATTGCGCGAGTACTGCCCCATGTTGCCGGGCATCAGCATCATTGGGACAAAGGCCGCAATCGTCGTCAAGATCGCGAAGATCACCGGCTTGGACATTTCCGAGGCACCTTCCACAGCGGCTTGCAATCCAGATTTCCCGCGTTGTCGATGTTCGTGAATGTTTTCCGCAACCACGATGGCATCATCGACCACGATACCGAGCACGACAATGAAGCCGAACAGCGAGATCAAGTTGATGGAGACATCGAAGCCGGGCAAAAGGGAGACGGCACCAAGCATGGCCATCGGAATGCCTAGGGTTACCCACAGCGCCAAGCGCAGGCGCAGGAATAGTGCCAAGGAAACCAACACCAACAGCAAGCCAGCGCGACCGTTGCGCAGCATGAGGTCCAAACGATCACGAAGGATTTTGGTGTCGTCGCCAGTGCGGGTTAGATGAATGCCTTGCGGTAAACGTTGGCGCGCATCTTCCAGCGCCAAGTCCACAAAGCCAGCCATGTCCAGGGCGTCTTGCTTGCCGACGCGATAGATGTCGAGCATGACCGCAGGTTCGCCATTGAAGCGATTGGATTGATCGGTCTCGGCAAAGCCATCGCGAATGGTGGCGATGTCGCCGAGCAAGACGCGTCCGCCCGAGGCAGGGGAGAGCACAGGAATGGCGGCAAAGTCTTTACCAACGTAAGCCTGGCCCTTGGCGCGCAGCAAAATCTCGCCGCTGTCTGCCTTGATGCCACCACCGGGTAGGTCCAAAGATGCCATGCGCACAGCGGCGGTGACTTGATCGAAGCTCAGCCCGTGGCGGCGCATGGCGCCTTCACTGACCTCAATCGAGATCTCATACTCCGGAGAGTTGCTGAGTTTGACCAGAGAAATCTCAGGTTGCGCAATCAAGGCATCCTCGACACGGCGAGCTGCCTCGCGTAAATCCTCAGGGCTTGCATCGCCCCAAATCGCCAAGGTCATCACGCGATTGTTGATCTCAATCAACTCCACCTGGGGCTCTTCGGCATCGGCGGGGAAGTTGTCGATACGGTCAATCGCCGCCTTGATGTCATCGAGCATGCGCTCGCGGTTTTCCCCTTCAAGGAAATCCACCGTGACCATGCCTAAGCCTTCAAAAGCAGTTGCCTTGACTTGGTCTACCCCGGCCAAGCCCTGCACTTCCTTTTCAATCCGCATGCAGATGCCTTCCTCGACCTCTTCCGGAGCGGCGCCTGGATAAATCACTTGCACCATCGCGGATTCCACGATGACTTCGGGCACCACTTCCTGCTTGAGGGTGGTGATGGTCATGAGGCCGACGACGACAATGGCCACCATCAGCAAGTTGGCGGCAACCGTGTTGCGCGCGAACCACTCAATGATTGTGCGCATGGCTTAGTTCTCCGCGTTCAGCAAGGTCACTTCCATACCCTCAACAAAGAGAGCGAGTGGGGTCAGCAAGACACGGCTACCGTCTTCCAAGCTGGCGCTGATGACCGCGGTGACGCCGTCGTCGTGAATCAGATCGACCTCGACCTGATGGACCCGATTGGCGCGATCAATGATGCGCAATTGGTTGCGATCTAAAAGCGCGGTCGAGGGAATCAGAATGGCTTGTTCCAATAGGCGGCCTTCGATTGTGGCGCGTAAGAACATGCCAGGGGTTAAGGCGCCAGGAAGATCGCTGGCATCGCCAGCAACCTTGGCGATGGCTTCCATCATGCGCGTACCAGGGTCGACACTGGCTTCCATGCGATCCAACTGCGCCTGCCAAGTTTGCTCACCATCCTCAAGAATCACCTTGCGGCCAAAGAGGCTGTTGGCGTCGGTCGCGCCCAGCAGGCCCAAATCGCGGCGCGTGAGCGGCAAACGAATCTCGAGGGTTTCCGTGGGGTATATCCTTCCTAGGGGAGTCCCCGGCGCGACCCATTGTCCGGTTTCTGCCATGCGATCGAGGCTGCGCCCGGCGAACGGGGCACGGACTTCGGTGCGACTGAGTTGGGTGTTGGCCATGGCCAGCTGAGCTTCCGCAGCGGCCAAACTCGCCCGCGCGGCAGCGAGTTGAGGTTCGCGCAACACCACAGCGGGAGCCTCTCCTTCGCCAAACTCCTCCCAGTCTTTCTTGGCTGCGTCCGCTTGAGCTTGTTCCAGCTCCAAAGCCGCACGCGCCTGCGCAACCTGACTCTCTGCCAGGGCGAGATTGTCGCGAGCATCGGTGTCATCCAGCCGCGCCAGTAGGTCGCCCTTGGCGAAGCTGGCTCCCGGCAGTAGGTTTTGACTCAGCTCCAAGAGTTCACCGCTGGCGCGCGCGACCACTGTGCTGGTCGAGGCTGCCTGCACCTCTCCCCATGCCGCAATATTCAGCTGATGTTCCTGAACGTTGACGACCATGCTGTCGACCAACGGCTTGTCATAGACCACCTCCTGAATGGTGGCTTCAGGACCGGTGGCGACTAATAGAGTTTTGGCGCCGAGGCCAACAGCAATGAGAGCCAAGGGGATTAGGAATTGAAGGAAGCGTTTCATGAACCGGAAGGGGCGAAGGAGCCGCCCAGGGCGAGGTGAAGATCGATGCGGTTTTGCAGAAGCATCAGCTGCAGGCTGCGCTCTTGAGATTGGGTGGCGAGCCAAGTGGCTCGGGCCACGAATATGTCAGCGGCGGGGCCGACTCCAGTGCGGTACTGACGTTCCGCTTGTTGCAGACGGAGTCGTTCTGCTTCCGCCTGCTGGGCAAGTTGGGCTTTCTGCTCCAACATGGCTTGCTCTTGCACCAAAGCGTTCTCAACTTCGATTAGGGCAGAAAGTACGGCGCGAGCAAAGGACCAGGCGGCGGCATCGCTGGCGGCTTCTTGCGCTTCGATGTTGGCGCGCAAAGTGCCCCCTTGAAACAATGGGGCGCTGAGTCCGGCAGCCAGATTCCAGACACTGAAGTCGCCGTCGAGAAGATCGCCAAGAGCGTCGGAGCGGGTGCCGCCACTGGCGGTCAAACGCAAACTGGGATAGAGCGCGCGCTGGGCTGATTGCAGCCGGGCATCGGCTGCGCGCAAGCTGGCTTCGGCAGCCTGAAGGTCCGGTCGACGCTCCAGGAGAGTGGCGGGAAGCCCAACAGGTACAGAGGTATCCAGTTCCGGCATCTTTGCCCCAAGGGAGGGCAGATAGTCTGCACGCTGCTTGCTTGCCGTTCCCAGTAGCAACACCAATTGGCGTTCACGCACGGCGCTTTGTTGTTTGGTATTGCTGCGCGAAGCTTCCCAGGCAGACACTCTGGCTTCTGCATCGCGAAGTGGTGCACTCGAGCCACCTTGCTGATAAGCGCGCTGCAAGTGTGCGAGCAAGCCACGAGCATTCTCAAGCTGTGCCTTGACAAACTCTTCTTGCTCGCGAGCTTCGAGCAAGGCCAGCCAAGCCTTTGCGGTTAAGCCGGAAAGAGAGAGCTGCGCTCCTTCCAAGTTGGAGAGAGCGGTTTCCATGTCGGCGACGGCGGCGCGTTCGTCGGCATCGAGCCTGCCCCATAAATCCACCTCCCAGCTCAAATCCAATCCGAGCTGATGAGAGGTCGAGGTGGTGGCAAGGGGACTGGGTTCGCCCGGAATCGGAATGCCGATGAGGACGGAACGGCTGCGCGAATTGTCAAAGGCAGCACCAAGTTGCGGGTGGGAACGGCCGGCAACGGCTTCGGCAACCGCGGTGGCGCTGCGAACCCGTGCAGCGGCTTCATGGAGATCATAGTTGCTGGTCAAAACGGCTTGAATCGTCCGATCCAGCTCTGCAGACGCCATTTCCTGCCACCACGGCCCGGAGCTTGACTCTGTCGTGGCGGCCTCTGTTCCAGGCGCTTGATACTGATATCCGGACAGGACATCTTCGACCTGACCGTGAACCTGAGGTTCGCTGGAGCAGGCAACCAATATGGCTAGGGGAGTGGCGATGATCCAACCACGATGCCTCAGTGAGGAGTTGAGAGTCATGACATTTGCGGAGCGCGATAGCCCGCAGCGGAATAACGAACGAGGTCTTGCAGCATCTGTTCGCGGTTATCGAGGCGAACCCCGTTGATGGTTTCGTGCATATCCAGAACATGGAGCATGGCGCCGACCATGAATTGACTGCGAACCGAGAGAACTTCGACCGAATGATCGGGCAGGCAGCGCTGCAGTGCGGTCATAAACCGCATCACAACGGGTGCCAGGATTTCCGGCAGCATTTGGTGTAGCTGGGGATGGGGCTCGTGATGCATGCGGGCGAGCAAACACGGCATGGGGTTGGCTTCGTCGCATTCCATGCTTTCGAATACCGGCTCCAAGAAGATGCGAATCAGGCGTTCCAGTTCTACGGGCTGGCCGTTGGCTTCTGCCTCCGCCTGGTCCAGGCGTTTGAGACGTTGCTCATTAATGGGATCCAGGCACTCACGAACTAGTTCCTTGAGCAAGCCTTCTTTGGACCCGAAGTGATAGTTCACCGCCGCAAGATTGACGCCAGCCTTGCGCGTGATTTCACGCAGACTGGTTGCCGGATAACCCTTCTCAGCGAAGAGCTCCCGGGCAGCGTCAAGAACGGCCGTTTGGGTGTTGGGGCTGGCCATGAACGATTACTTTAATCGATTGTTTGAATCAAACAAACGTTTGGAAGAAAAAATCGCAAAAAACTGCCTCTATGGCCTCACAGGGCTATTTCAGGCCATAGATTTGCCCAGAAAAGCCTATTTTTGACAGCTGGGACAGTAGTAACTACTGCGCTGGCCGAGGGTTTTTTGGCGAATCGCGGTGCCACATTGGTGACAGGCTTCCCCTTCGCGGTCATAGACCCAAAGTTCCTGGGCGAAGTAGCCTGGAGTGCCGTCGGCCCCGGCGAAATCCCGCAGCGTGGTGCCACCTTGCTCAATCGCCGCAGCCAAGACTTCCTTGACCTTCTGCACCAACACTTCGCTGCCGTGGCGGGTGAGTGCGCTGGCACGTCGCCCGGGGCGTAAACCAGCTAAGAACAAACTCTCTGCGGCGTAAATATTGCCGACACCCACCACGACGTGGGGATCCATCAGGTGCTCCTTCAGGCTGCGCGTTCGTTTCCGGGTGCTTTGAAAAAAGGCTTCCGCAGTGAATTGATCTTCTAGCGGCTCAGGGCCAAGCTTGCGTAGTAAAGCATGCTCTTCGGGAGGTTCCGTGGTCCAAACCCAAAGCCCGAAACGCCTCGGGTCGTGATAGCGAAGTTCGCGTTGCTTGGCTAATCCCAAAGCGAAGTGCTCATGCTTGCGCCATGGCTCTTCCTCGGACACCACGCGTAAACTCCCTGACATTCCCAGGTGTCCAAGGACATGACCATGGGCGAAGCGCAGGACAAGATACTTTGCGCGTCGTTCCAGGCTAAGGCATTTTTTGCCGGTCAGGAGTTGTGGCAGATTCCGCGGAATAGGTAGGCGCAAATCATGCCGGCGTACCGTGACTTTGCGCACGGTTTTGCCCACGACAAAGGGAGCAATCCCGCGGCAAGTGGTTTCGACTTCTGGGAGTTCCGGCATGCGCTCTAGCGCATCTTGTCTTCCAGGAAGTAGAGCAGCATGTACTCTTCCGCCGTGTGTTTCGGGCCCGGCAAGTTGCGCAGGCGCCGAGCCGCAGCTTGCAGCTGACGTTCGCGATGGAACTGATAGGCGCCAACGCCGGCCGCGGAATCATCCAGGCGGAAGGTGGAGCGGCCCAGAGCGGCTTGGGCTTCTTCGACGCTTAAACAGGTCTTTCCGGTGTCTTCGAGTAGTTCTTCTAAATCGGAAATCTGCTCAGTGGTGACCCCAATCAGGAATTCCTGGAAAGCCATGCCCTCGTCCTTGGTCATGCGCGCACGGCGGAAATAATCCACAAACTGGGGAGCACAGCCGGCCTGAAGAAGCTTCATGATCTCGGAAACGCCGAGCATGGTGCCGACGCTGACGCGAAGGTGCCGACGCGCTTCCCAAATGGCTTCCAGAACCGGGAAGAATTCTTGGACTGCGCTGGAGGGTGTTCCGTCCCAGAGTGAGGTGAGGCTGACGACGCCTTCGCTGCGCAGGTGCCGGTCCAGTGTGTCGTCCATCGCTAAGGACAACAGAAGTTCGTCGACCATTTTGAGATAAACGCTGGCATGAACCCGACCATCGGTCATCGTGGCGAGGTCATTCGGCGCTTCCTCTTGAAAAATCTCTTCGACCAGGTAGCGCACCAAGCGCCAAAAGTTCAGCCGCGCCATAGTCAGGCTGCGCCACAACATGGCGCGCGTTGGCAAGAACATTTCGACGTCGGCATCGGTGGCATTGGCAATCAAGTCCACCAAAGTGCCGAGACCGCGTTGACGCGCCCCTAGTTCGCGTTCTTGAAACACCGGTGGGTAACTCTCTAGTGCGTCGCGAATGGCATGGATGCGTTGCACATGTGCGCCCGCAATCTCCAGGAATCGTTCCGTCGCCGGATGGGTTCCAGACTCCACGGCATTCCAGAAGGCAAGAAGTGCCTCCTGTTCCCGCGCAGAGAACGGAGTGTCTGGACCGAAATGAATGGTAGGGGCGGGCACGTGCAGCGGTTAGGCGGTGGCGAACTGGCGGTCTCCAGCGTCGCCGAGGCCGGGACGAATGTACCCATTTTCATCCAGGCTGCGGTCCATTGCTGCCAAATGAATCGAAACTTCTGGGTCGGCGGCGTGCAGTGCCGCAACCCCTTCCGGCGAACCAATCAGGCTGAGCATTTGGATCTTCTTCACTCCCCATTCGCGCAGGGCAGCGCAAGCGGCAATCGCGGTCCCGCCGGTCGCCAGCATGGGGTCGAGGACCAGAGCCCGCTCGGGGGAGCCCCCTGCGGGGAGCTTGTTGTAATAGGGCACTGGCTTCAGTGCAGTTTCATCTCGATAAAAGCCGAGGTGGCGAACCGAGGCTTCGGGCAACAAGGTGGCCAGGGGCGGGACCATGCCCAAGCCTGCGCGCAGGATGGGAACTAGGGCGACGCGCTCGGCAAGCTCCTGGGCCTCGGTCATTTCCAAAGGTGTTGGCACTTCCACGGCTCGCGTGGCCATATCTTTGGTCGCGGCAAGGCCGAGAATGGTGGAAAGGCCAGAAACCACTTCACGAAAGCGAGCTGCTGAGGTCTCTTTGTGGCGCAGTTCGCGCAGGAGAGATAGGGCTACTGGGTGTTTAAGAATGAGGGCCGTCACGAGTTCAGAGGCTGGAATCCCAAGGGAGGAGGGCTTCGGCGACAACTACCCTAGCTCACCGCTAGAATCGCTTCCATGACAGCACCCGATTGGTTGCAGGTCTACCGCGACTCTCTATATGCGGTAGCCGACCCTCGTCAAGAGGGTCCGGGCCATTGGTGTGGCTTCCGCCTCAATGCCGAGGCCGATTCTGCCGTGCCCCAGGTGCTGGTGGATATCTTGGAAGGGGCGAGCAGCGGGACTCTGATTACCGCCTGGAATCCGATGTCCCAGGAGCTTTCGCTCAAGAAAAACCGCAGCGCCAACACCAAGTTCAAGCGCGCGCTTTTGGAACATCAGGGCGAGGTCCTTCCCGCCTTTGGCGCCTCTCTTGCCGGTGTTACCCCGGAATGGAGTGAAGAAGGCTTTTTCGTGCGCGGATGGGACCAGGAACAGGCATTGTCCTGGGCGTTTTACGTGCGTCAGCGCGCGGTGGTCCATTGGACCGAATCACGCATGGGCTTGCTGTTCTGTCCCACGGCAACCTTCCACCCCTGTGGGGCCATCCTCGAGCAAGAAGATCCGCGCCTGGATACGGCTGCGACATGGGTATGAATTCGTCCAAACATGAATCCGGGCGGCCGGTAGACCCGGTTGCTCTCGAACAACGTGCGGCGAGCTTTTGCACCCGCAGTTTGAAGAAAGAAACCAAGGCGCAGGGCTTGCGTTTGGTCGTCGCCATGACCGATTTGACGACGCTTGAAGGCAGCGACTCCCCGGAAAAGGTGCGCTCTCTTTGTCGCAAGGCGCTGTGCCCAGATCCAAGCATTCCCAACCTTCCTCAGGTGGCTGCCGTTTGCGTGTATCCCAAATGGGTGGCCTTGGCCAAGGAATGCGTAGGGGATAGTGGCGTTCGTGTCGCGAGTGTGGCATCCGCTTTTCCCAGTGGCCAAGTGGCGCTGGAAACCAAGTTGGCCGATGTCCGCGAAGCCGTCGCTCAAGGCGCCGATGAAATCGACATGGTGCTGCAGCGTGGCGCCTTTCTCTCCGGCAACTTTCAAGAGGTGGAAGACGAGATTCGGGCCATCAAAGATGCCTGCGAAAGCGCCCACCTCAAGGTCATTTTGGAAACAGGCGAGCTGGGCTCGATGGATGCCATCGCCAAGGCCAGTCACCTCGCCATGAATGCCGGCGCGGATTTCATCAAGACCAGCACCGGCAAGATTCAACCGGCAGCCACCATGCCGGTAACTTTGCTCATGCTCGAAGCCATCCGCTCTCACTACCTAGCCGGTGGCGGCATGATCGGCATGAAGCCCGCAGGCGGCATTCGAGCGGCGAAAGAAGCCTTGCACTACTTGGTCATGGTCAAGGAAACCTTGGGCAATGCCTGGATGACCCCGGAATGGTTCCGTTTTGGCGCCAGCTCCCTTTTGAACGATGTGCTGCGCCAGCTGCAACGACTGGAAAGTGGTCGTTACGCCGCGCAATACGATGTCACCGAGACCTAAATGACTTCCAAAACACTGAACATCGAAGCGCCGGCATTGGATTTCGGCGAGCATTGGGAATACGCGCCGGCGCCGGAAGGCACCAAGGTGGAGATTGCTGCGCGCTACGGCGCCTTCATCAATGGCGAGTTCGTCAAGGGACATGGCCGCAAGCGATTGGCCACGGTGAATCCGGCTACGGAAGAAACTCTGAGCGAGGTTCTGATTGCGAACCCCAAGGACATCGACGATGCCGTTGCCGCTGCCCGCGCCGCATTACCGAAATGGAAGCGTCTGAAGCCGCAAGAGCGCGCGAAGTACTTGTTCCGCATTGCGCGGCGAATTCAAGAGCGTGCGCGTGAGCTTGCGGTGTTGGAAACGCTAGACAATGGCAAGCCGATTAAGGAGTCGCGTGATGTCGACATTCCGGAAGCCGCAAAGCACTTCTTCTATCACGCAGGTTGGGCGGACAAGCTCGACTACGTGTTCCCTGGTCGCAAGGCGCGGCCGGTGGGCGTTTGTGCGCAAATCATTCCCTGGAACTTCCCGTTCCTGATGGCAGCCTGGAAGATTGCTCCCGCGATTGCCTGTGGCAACACGGTGGTCTTGAAGCCTGCAGAAACCACGCCCTTGACCGCCTTGCGCTTGGCGGAGATTTTCCAAGAGGTGGGGCTTCCACCTGGGGTGGTCAACATCGTCCCTGGCGACGGCACCACCGGCGCAGCATTGGCTGCACACCCAGGGTGTCAGAAACTCGCCTTTACCGGAAGTACGGCGGTGGGCAAAGAACTGGCGCGCATCAACGCCGGAAACTCGAAGCGCTTGACCTTAGAGCTTGGTGGCAAGTCCCCGCACATCATCTTCAATGACGCCAGCTTAGACGCTGCCGTGGAGGGCGTGGTGCAGGGCATCTTCTTTAACCAGGGCCATGTGTGCTGTGCAGGCTCACGCTTGTTTGTGCAAGAAGACGTCTTACCGGAAGTGCAACAGCTGTTGCGTGCCCGTTTGCATAACCTGCGTGTCGGCGATCCATTGGATAAGAACACCGACCTCGGCGCGATCAATTCCGCGAGTCAGCTCGCCACGATCCAACACTACTTAAAGCAAGGGGTTGCCGAGGGCGCAAGCTTGCAGCAGATCAAAACCAAACTGCCGAAGAAGGGCTATTGGTGTGCGCCGACATGGTTTGAAGGCGTGCAGCCTGCGCATGTGATTGCGCGTGAAGAGATCTTCGGTCCGGTGCTTTCCGTCATGAGTTTCCGCACGCCAGAAGAGGCACTGACCCGCGCCAACAACACGCCCTATGGCCTAGCCGCGGGCATTTGGAGCGATAAAGGAGCGCGTATCTTCGACATCGCCGCCAAACTCAAAGCTGGAGTGGTGTGGTGCAACACCTACAACCGCTTCGACGCCACCTCACCCTTTGGCGGCTATAAGCAAAGTGGATTTGGTCGCGAAGGTGGCCGCCACGGCCTCCTTCCTTACTTGGAGCTTTCCTAATGGCTTCCTCCACACCTGATCGATTGTCGGTTCTCAAAACCTACAAGCTCTACCTTGGTGGCGCCTATCCGCGCACCGAATCGGGGCGCACGATGCCGATTCACGACGCCAAGGACAATCTGGTGGCACACTTCTGCTTGGCTTCGCGCAAAGATTTCCGCAACGCCGTCGGCGCCGCGCGCAAGGCCCAAGATTCGTGGGCATCCAAGACCAGTTATCTGCGCGGCCAAATCCTTTACCGCATGGCCGAGATGCTGGATGGGCGTGCCGACGAATTCTGCCAAGCACTTGTGGTGGGTGGGCACACCGCCAAACAGGCCCAACAAGAACTGGAAGCCTCGGTGGACCGGTTGGTCGCGTTTGCCGGTTGGGCCGATAAGTACAGCCAGATTCTTGGTTGTCATAACCCAGTTGCCGCACCTTACTACAACTTTAGCGTGCCGGAGCCAAGTGGCGTTTGCGTGGCCGTCGCCCCCGATGAATCCCCTTTGCTCGGTTTGGTTTCGTTGTTGGCGCCACTTCTTTGTGTGGGTAACGCGGTTGTCGCTTTGGGCAGTCAGAAGGCCCCTCTTGCCACTGCCCTCTTCGGCGAAGTCTGCGGCGTCTCCGATGTTCCTGCCGGAGTGGTCAATCTACTCACGGGCGATCGCGCCGAACTCCTTCCTGAGTTTGCCGCCCACCGCGATGTCGATGCCATTCTCAGCGCCAATCTGCGTCCGGCAGAACGGCGCATCCTGGACCTTGGCACTGCAGACAACATGAAGCGTGTGCACCACGAAAAATGGGGCAAAGGCGCGATCATGGATACGAGCATCATGCATGGTCCCGATCGCCTGCTGCCATTGATTGAAATCAAGACCATCTGGCACCCGGTGGGGCGGTGACCCTGCGCCGCGTGCGCAATGAAGATTCCGCTGGCATCATCGCCCTGATCGAAAGTTGCTTCGCGGAATATCCCGGCAACATTCTCGATGTCGACGGCGAAGAGCCAGAGCTGCGGCATCCGGCCGACGGCTTCCCCGCCTTCTGGGTGGTGGAAGATGAGCAAGGCAAAATTGTCGGCTGCATCGGACTCGGTATGAGCAACGCCCCGGTTGCCGAGCTCAAGAAGTGTTATGTCCATGCCAGCCAGCGCGGCCAAGGCTGGGGGCGCAAACTCGAGCAAGAAGTCGTCGCGGAAGCGCTGCGCCGAGGTTGCCAGGCCGTAGAGCTGTGGACCGACACCCGGTTCACTTTGGCGCACCAGGTTTATGAAGCGCTCGGCTACCGCCGTAGCGGCGAAATGCGCGAACTGCACGACCTCAGCCAAACGGTCGAATACCACTACCAAAAGCAGTTGCATGGCTGAAATAGGGCGCCGCAAGGCTAGAATCCGCCCCTATGTTCGCTCCCCAGAGCCGCGCCTACCTTCAGGACCCCGCAGCCGCGGAATCGACCGTCCTTGAGGCTTGGTCGAAAGAGGATCTTCTGCACCGCACCCTCGAGGAGCGGGCAACGGCCTCGCCATTTGTGTTTTACGAAGGCCCGCCGACGGCCAATGGGCGCCCAGGGATTCACCATGTGTTTTCGCGATCCCTAAAAGACGCCATGTGTCGCTTCGAGGTCATGCGCGGCCACCGCGTGGAGCGCAAAGCTGGGTGGGACACGCACGGTTTGCCGGTCGAGCTGGAAGTCGAGAAGCAACTCGGTATCAGCGGCAAGCCAGAAATTGAAAAGTATGGCATTGGCCCCTTCAACCAGCGCTGCCAGGATTCGGTCTTCACGTACAAAAGTGAATGGGAAGAGGTCTCGCGGCGGGTGGCCTACGAGCTTGACTACGAGAATCCTTATGTGACTTACCACCCGGACTACATCGAGTCGGTGTGGTTCTTGCTGTCGCGCTTTTCCAAAAATGAGCTGCTCTATCGCGGCAGCAAGGTCCTTCCTTGGTGCGGCCGTTGCGGCACCGGATTGAGTTCTCACGAAGTCGGTCAAGGCTATGCCGATATTGATGACCCTTCGGTTTGGGTGAGCTTTCCACTGATCAATGCTCCTGGCGATCTCGCCGGCGCTGCCTTGGTAGGTTGGACCACCACGCCGTGGACTTTGCCCTCGAATATGGCGGCCTGCGTGCACCCGAAGTTCCGCTACACCTTGGCCGAGAAAGACGGCCAAAAGCTCATTTTGCTGGCGAATCAGGTCGAAGCGGCTTTAGGCGAAGACGTGCAAATCCTCGCTGAAGTGGCCGCGGAAGACCTCATTGGTCTCGCCTATGAGCCTCTGTTCCCGGCGTTAGAGGAAAGCGCGGGAGCCCGCATCGTGCATGAAGGCAAGCGGCAACATGTGGTCGTGGCCGATGACTTTGTTTCCGCCGATGACGGCACCGGCATTGTGCACATGGCTCCTTATGGCGCCGATGACTTCCGCATTGCCCAGCGTGAAGATTTGCTCGCAGTCTTGGCGGTAGGGGAAGAGGCTCGTTTCACCACCCAAGTCGGCGAAGTGGAAGCCGGTACCTTCTTCCGCGATGCCAACAAGAGCCTGGTTCTGGAATTGAAGGGGCGTGGCCGCTTGGTCAAGCAGCAGCAGTATCGCCACAGCTATCCGCATTGTTGGCGTTGCGATACCCCGCTGATTTACTTCCCTGCACCGGCATGGTTCTTACGCACGACGTCCTACAAGGAAAAGATGGTCGAGCAGAACCGCAAGATTCGCTGGTCGCCCGAAGAAATCGGGCAGAAGCGTTTCGGCGAATGGCTTGAGAACAACATCGACTGGGCACTTTCGCGCGACCGCTACTGGGGCACGCCGCTGCCGGTTTGGGTCAACGAAGAAGACCCAGAAGATTGGGTGTGCGTCGGCAGTTTTGCCGAACTCAGTGAGCTGGCTGGCGGTTTGCCAGAAGATTTTGATCCACACCGCCCCGTGGTCGACGCCATCAGCTTCCCGTCGCCAACGCCAGGGAAAAGCGGCACCATGCGCCGCGTGCCGCAGGTGATTGACTGCTGGTTTGATAGTGGCGCCATGCCCTATGCCCAATATCACTGGCC
>Ga0316208_1002826_pt1 | contig 13410 bp, 9 predicted proteins | sample 3monopyrite_MG_FD_204944 | JGI IMG/M metagenome (GOLD analysis project Ga0316208, IMG submission 204944) | Microbial mat bacterial communities from mineral coupon in-situ incubated in ocean water Damariscotta River, Maine, United States -... | ecosystem: Environmental > Aquatic > Marine > Coastal... | reverse complement strand
CGGCATCTGCCCCGAGTGCTGAAAAATGCACCAGCCGCCCCACGCCTTCTTCGTTACAAAGCCGCGCAATGCGCGACGCCGCTTCGGCATGAACAACGTCAAATTTTTGCCGGCTGTTCTCGGCCAGGATGCCCACACAATTCACCACCGCATCGGCCCCCTTGATGGCCGCGCGCGTAGACTCTGTGTCTCTTATATTGGCCTGAACCAGCGAAACCTGCCCGACCTCGCCATAAGGCAGCACATGCATCGCCTCGTTTGGCCGCCGCACCGCCACCCGCACCCGCCAGCCGTCACGCGCCATGCGTTGCGCAATATAACGGCCGACAAAGCCGGAACCGCCAAAGATGGTCACTAGTTTGGGTGTGTTTGACATGGACAGGTCTCCATCAGGTTAGATCCCCAATTTCATACCGCTGTTGGCCAAGCCGGACAAGCCTCAATCGAAGCTCAAACCGCGCACGCACAAAAAAGTTGGGTTTTGTGGCCCAAAGCCATGTTTACCCCGTTGACACACCCGCCCCTCGGGTATACTCACCCCAAACACAACGACACCTGCCCAGGTGGCGGAATTGGTAGACGCGCTAGCTTCAGGTGCTAGTGTCCTTATGGACGTGGAAGTTCGAGTCTTCTCCTGGGCACCATTTCTCCTTATCATAGCTGCTCAAAACCCTTGAAAAACAAGGGTTTTATGGCTTTTCTCTGCGCTTCGCTGAACATCGATACCCGCACAAACACGTCATTTTGCGGGTATCGATGCGGGGATCACCCGCGCACCATAGAAAAGGAATATCGTTACCGGCATGCCGCTCACTGATCTTCAGATTCGCAAGGTTAAACAGAAGGGTAAGCCCTTTCGACTTGGCGATGGTCTGGGATTACATCTGTTGGTCAAGCCAAATGGATCAAAACTTTGGCAATTCCGCTATCGATACAGGGGAAAAGAGAAACTCCTAAGTCTTGGCCAGTATCCGATTGTGTCACTGGCTGACGCGCGGAAGAAACGCGATGACGCTAAAAGACAACTTGAGGATGGCACGGATCCTTCTGTTCAAAAGAAATTGGACCGCATTAACGCAGAAGTGAAAGCGCGAATGACCTTCAAGGAGGTTGCTGACGAATACTATCAGAGCCTGGTTGAACGCGGCCTTGCTCCCGCTACCCTGCGAAAGAAGCGTTGGCAAATTGAGGATTTGGCCAAGCCGCTTCACAATCGATCTATCGATCAGATTACAGCTGCAGAGTTGCTCCACCTTCTAAAACCGATTGAGCAAAGCGGTGGAAGAGAAACCACAAAAAATCTACGTGCCACGATCTCGGCAATTTTTCGGCTCGCAATGGTAACCATGCGCGCACCGGCGGGCCCGTGTGCTGCCCTCAAAGAGGTTCTTTTACCACCGTAAGTGAATGGCTGTGCGGCAATAACAGGCGAGAAGGAGTTTGGCCTGCTATTGAGCCGATTAGACGACTAAAAAGGGTGGCCTGTCATTCCCGCAGTGATGAAGTAGCAATTTCCCACCTGCTCACGCCCAGGCGAGGCCACCGGAGCCAGAATGCAAGAATTTGATCTCGGTGCCCGGAATTGGCCTGTCCCAAACGATGGTAGTAACTCAGCTTGTCATGCATTAGTATTCAATCCAAAGCAGTTAATGGGGTCGAACAGCAGGTTCCGTCAAAGGTAGGGAAATGGTTGATAGGAAAATAGGTGGTCTAGCATTAATTGGCACATTGGGCAGCGCAACTGTTTTCGCCGGAAGTTTTGGATGGAAGTTGGAAGGGCTGTCAACCGCCGAGGCTATTTATCGATCATTTCTAGCCTTTGGCGGCTCGGATTATTATTATTTTCCTGCCAACGAATGGCTTTCGGCTGCGCGTTGGTTTGGTTTGGGCACGATGATCTCCGCAGCGTTTTTGGTGGTTTTGGCATTTGCGGCGTCGCAAGTGCGAAGGTTTCGAATAAAGCATAGAAAAAATCATATTGTCGTGGTTGGTGCTGATTACTTTTCCTTCAGTTACGCACTGGCAAATACCAATAAATCGGAACGAATAACGCTTGTGGATACGGAGCGGAATTTGTCCAAGTTCGCGCATCAAAGCCATAATGCTGGCGTTTTAAAAGCACCAATCGACTTTCTCGAAGACAAATACCTAATTGAGGCCTTGGGGCGCGATCCCAGCCTCATAATATTTGGTGACAACCAAGTAACCGTGAACATCGAACGAGCGGAGAAGGTGCTATTGGCGCGGCCAAAGCAAAAGATTTGCTTGCGATCAGAAGATCTTGCTTTGAATTCTGACATCAGTCTTTGGTCTCCGTTATTCGGCAATGTTCCGATAATTTGTGAGCTGGAATTTGCCGCGCGTGCCCTGGTTCATGAAAATTCCATTGTGGAACTGGCTCGCAGGAAAGCGCAGCGAAGGCCGCACGTTATTGTAATTGGTCTGGGGAACATGGCTATTTCCTTGATCGAGGAACTGGCACTGAGATGCCACGCTCCCGACCAGGAAAGGCTTTTGGTTACAGCTTTTGATATTGATTGTGACGCAGCAAACAATCGAATTGATGTGATCCGCCCGGGCCTTCGATCTGCCTTGGAATTGGCAGGGCCAATTCAAATGGATGGGCTTCTAAGCGGGGTGGATTCCGCTGGAACTCTGGCAATGAAAGCCGCCGCCGCCGATGTGCCGGTAACTTGCATCATAGTAAGCACGGGATGTGACTCACAGAACATGGAAATTGCCTTGCGCGTTCGCCGCCTGCAATTGCAGACATTAGATTTCGCAGCGCCAATATTTGTGAGATCCGGAGAAGGCGCCTATGTTTCACCCGCCAAGCTGACAAATCTGAGCGGAGGTATTTTCCGCTTCGGTGGTTCGCAGGTCAGTGATGCCGATATGGCTTTGGAGCAGCTACAAATGGATCTCGGCAAGAAACTGCACCAAATATGGTCCGGCGAAGTCGGTGAAGACCCCGACACATGGGAGAAATTGGATCAGGCTGGAAAACGCACGAATACCCGGGCCGCGCTTTTGGCGGTCGAGGCCCTAAATTACCTGGGTTTTGTTCCACCTCAAGGTGTTGCAAGCGTCGCGCTTGCTGCGGTTCCTGAACAAATTGATGTTGTGTTGCAAAATAAATCGTTGATGGATGCACTTGCAGAAACCGAACATGAAAGGTGGGTCGCAGAGCGCGCTGCTGAAGGCTGGACATATGCAAGTATTCGAGACAATCAAAAAAAACTACACAATCTGATGGTGCCATGGGACGAACTTGACTCGGCCGGCGCCGAAAAACGAAAAGATTTTAACAATGTAACCGAGCTTTTGAAATTTTCCCGGGATGAGGGGAAAAAGGTGGGTCCCAAATCACGCTGGCGAAAACGTTTAAGAATTGGCGTTTTGGGCCCGCTCAGTATCGGCTCCCTAAACAAAGACGAATTGCGCAATAAACTCAACGATTGGCTTGTGGGAGCTGGAATAAATGCCGAAGACTATCGCCTCGAGGTTGTCACCCCCAACGCTCCAGGCTTTGATAGAATTGCCGCCGCCGCGCTTTTTCCGATTTGGGCCAAATTCGGCGGGTTGGAAGGTGATCTGTTTCGTTTTGAGGTAGGTGAAACGAATGATCTTGACCGTTTCGCCCACCACAAAGTCGATATTGTGAAAGCGAACAAACAGTCGCAAAAGCTATCCAAAGCTGTCACGGGCAATGAACGACATGTCAATGCATCTGGTTTTTTGTCTGGCAGCGCAGATAGAGCCGCGTTTATTGCTGAGAGCGAATCCGTTGCACAGAGATTGGTCGCTCTTTGCGATTTGGTGGTGGTTGCTTTTAGCGACGAAAACGGAAAAATGACAAAGCGTGTTGTGGCCGCAAACGAAGGTAAAGTGCCGGTTATAAAGTTGGAGCAGGTTACTTATTCGGCGGGTGCGCCCAGCGCAGCGAAATCATAAATACCGACGCTGTAGAGGTGAATCCCTCTACCGGATTCCGACCCATAGGCATCAAGGCTAATCTCGATACCACAATCTGCTCGATTGATGTAGGAAGGGCCAATGTCTCGAATTGGAATGAGAGACATGAACTGGCATTGGGAATCTCGGTTTCCTGCCCAATACATTTGCCGAGCATCGGAGTATCCAAATTCGGAATCGCTTACCAGGATCGAGTCACCAAAAAGTTCAAGGGCGCGGTTCCCAACATCTTCGAAACTGGGGATGTTTGTTTCCAATTTTGAATGGAACAAAATGGCGCTGACGGATGTCGCGCCGCCCTTCAGCGGTCTGCTCATAAGCGTAATTGAACTGCCGTTCTGCGGATCTTCAAGTCTTGTTACGGGGCCGATTTCTGTGACACCCCCGTAAACAAGCATACCTTCAGGCGGTGCCGAAACATTTACCGAAGCGCGAGGCAACAGCCGTTGCGCAGCAACAAGTGCTGTGTCAAATGCCATGCCCAAATGAATACCTCCAATCCCCGGACCATAAGGCGTGGGATTCCCCCGCTGAATCTCGGCAAGCGCCATCGGTCTATCCGTTAGCGCGAGCGTTGGCATAATCGGGAGGATCGCCTCCAGGGGAGAAAGCTTCTGCTCTTTGGCAATTAGGTCGGCGGTAGGGTCAATCGATTGACGGCAATACGCGGAATCATCGGTCAGTTGGGGCCCGGCCGAACCGCTGACAGCGACATACTCAGGGCCTAAGCCGACGCGCTCAAATAGTGTTTCGTGAAACACATTGCGCCCATTTCTGTATGTTGAGATTACACAGGCTCTCACATTGGCATCCAGCGGGCGTTTGTAGTCGAATTCAGAAGCGTATCGCTCAACCGGTTCCTGCACAAGAATTGCGTTTTCCGGCCAGTTTTCGCCATCTGGCCCTGTTTCTATCACAAGTTCAATTCTGACCGGACTATTTGGATTTGGCGCAACGCCGCCACCGACTGAAACATTGAAAACATATGATTGGTCGGAGCTGAAACTTTGTGGAGGCTCAATATTGTCTATGAGCCGATAGGTGTTGCTTTCCTCGAATAGGGCGTTGAACTTTGCAGTCCAGATTTGTGCAATATCCGTTGGGCCCGCAACGCTGCCAAACAATGTATCACAGGTATCGCCCTCGCTTAGCTGCGAAATGCTTCGGTTGCCGTCGTAGTCGGCCTCACCCTCAAGTTTCTTCAATAAACCTAAAGAGGAACCGTCGTCATCCTGAAAGATCAAACAAACGTCCAGCGGACCCGAATTCTGCAGCAAATAAAATTGAAACTCGTATCCATCTTCGATTGTGCCAACCGGCTCCAGGCTTTCTTGTGCAATCACGCGCCCGCCAGATTCCCGAACTTGAACTGCAATTGGCTGGCGCTGTGTGTAAGGGGTATACAGGTGTAATCGGAACGGCACGAGAGGGGCCAGTTTATAGGGCCCGTTTCCCAGTCTTTGGAGGGTTGCAAGGGTTTCAGGATACCCATCCGAGAAGGGCTCATTTGTTTTGAGGGATGCCGTTATGCGTGATTGATAGATTGATATGCCAATTGCCCCAGCGATCACCATCAACAGTGCGGCGACCGCGGAGACCCAAAACAACCATTGATTGCGGCGCGCGTTTTTTTGCTCCAGATCGCGCCCTGCCAGGATCGCTTGTGCAAGTTCATCATATTTTTTTTGAACATCACCGTCAAAAAGATCGACCCACCTGTGTGTCCGCAAAAAGTAAGCAAACTCCTGAGCCAAGGCGAGTTCCAGAAGCCTGACGGGATAAAACCTATGGCCAAGGTCATTGGCTATTTCCATTTCACGCCGAACATGCCGCGATTTCATTGAATCGATGGAAAGAACCATAATCGTGGCATCGCAACTTTCAATCCCGTTGACGAGTTCCTCGGCATAGTCATCCCCCATGGAGATTTGCTCTGGGGCAAGCCAGACATCGATTCCGCGCTTTTTCAGCTCGGTCGCGAGCTTTTTAACCGTTTCGAGGTCGCGTGATGCGTGTGAAATAAAAACCTTTTTCATTGAAACCCGGATTCCGATGCGCCTGACCAAATAATATATGCTAAGTTACTACCAAACCGCACCATTGCGGCCCCCGCCGGTGAAAGGCATGGGGCCGGCTCCAATGTCGAATATAGAAAAAGCGCATTTCTGAGTAAAGGGTCGCTACACTTTTCAGGAAATGTCGGCCACATCCAACTGCCACCGCTCATGCCGTTCCGCTCGGTTCCAGATCCTCGGAGTTCAATTTCCGATCCAAATTGTGCTTCCAGGGTTGTATTCCATGCCGAGCGGCTAAACCATCGGGACTGGCTTGGCCAGGATTGAACCGCTGGCCGGAAGACGTAAACGATACCCGCTAGCTGTTCGTTATTTCTTACGAGAGCCAATCCGCGTCGCAATCCATCACCCGAACCAAGGTATAAAATATTGGTAGGTTCGACCTCTTTGATCAGCGCGCGCAAAACCGCTCGAGAATCAGAATAGGTTAGTCGCTCGAATTCGCGTCCGGACATTTCTGTTGCATTCATCCCCAAGAGGATATTGGCGTTTTTTATCGAGGCTTCCCATTCGTCTCCCAACTGTAAATCGCCAATGCGAACAAAGGAATTGTCATCAAACCCGCTATTTTCAGGTAGTATTGAAGTGGCCGGCAGGACCCGGCGCGTTTCATCTATTGGAAACTGCGGGTTTGAAGGTCCGGATGCCGTGCAAGGCGAACTTTGGTAAGTAAGTGAAGGGGTGTTTTGCTGCATTATTTCATAAGATGTCGTTGAAACTTTTTCCGCGATGATCTGGGTAACAATATGCGCATTCTGGCCGGGAATGCGTGTGTCGGCGCATACCAGAACCTGATTCGGGCTAAATCCATCAAGATAGCCGCCGCTGGATGATGCCCTTATGCGCGCCAAAGGTGCCCATTCCGCTTCGGCCTCGTCTCTGGAATAAACAAATAGCTCTGCGCCAGGAATGTTGCCCGACAGTAGGGTGCCTTCAATTCCACTTATAATTCGTATCCCGCCCGCGCGTTCTACCACGACATTCTTGGGGGCTTCGTATCCTTGGGTCTCGGAAATTTGTAGTAGTCGCTCATGGTTAAGTGCCTTTTGAAGGCTGCTCTCATCCGGGCTCGCCCCGAACAAATCATCACATGTTGCACTGACAGTATTTGGAAGATCGGCCTCAACCAATTGAACATTTGGGGCTTCCGCGCTACCTTCAATATCATAGAGGGCGTACTGTCGGCGAAGCAATCCATTCCCAACATCGTTTCCGTATATCAAGCACATTCTTGCGCCAACTGGCGGATCGATTGAGACTAACTCGACACGTTCCGTGCCGGCGTCTCTGGTTGTGGGGCCTGAGTATTGGGCGACTTTTTCCCAGGCGCTGCCTGCTTCCACGCGCCGATACAAACCAACTTCGACATCGAACCTTTGTTGGGCAAACCCGATCAGGTATACAGTCATTCTCAGGGCCGGAACCCACGGATTACTGCCTTCGACAGAGTATCCTATCGAAACATCTCCTGGGGGGAGTTTGAGCATCTCCTCCCGTTCAAGGGCCAATCTTTCGGCCTCGCGGGCGCTTTTTGCACTATTCAATAATGTGACGACGGAAATGATCCCTATGAGCAGTGCAAAAATGCCTAAAAAGATGGAAATTTTCTTGCGTCTGGCGCGGCGATTTAGCGGTCTTTTGGAACGATCAAGTGCTTTCCCTCCCTTTATCGTTTGGGCAAGGAAATCCAGGTCTTCCGCCGCAGCCCCGGGCGCCAAATCAAGCCATTGAGACCATTTCAGAAAAAAACCCAGATTGGTGCCAAGGGGCGCTTCTTCTAGCCGAACAGTATATAGATGAATGTCTTTGTAATCGGCTTGGGAAACGGCATTTTCCATTTCTTTTGCATCGAAAGAGTTGGGCGAGAGAAGAATCAAACCCGTTTGAGCGTCATCCAGATTATGTAAACCTTCAGGTTCTGAAACATCCTGCATCACAATCTTAAGATTTTGCGATTGCAGCGAGGCGCGCAACTCCTTGGCAAATTCAAGATCAAGAGGCATATAAAAAATTATACAATTCATTGTTCTAAAATATCGCTTGCTGATAATAATGTCATTTAAATCGTGAGTAGTTTTGTTTTCACTTTTTACAATAGAATGAGGATATTCATTTTCATAGCGCTGATTCCACGGTATTCATGCCAACCCGCCCCGCTTCAATCAGAAGTCAGAGCGCCTCGAACTGGACCTGTCCCGCTTTAGTGCCGCCCCAAGTTCTCATTTAGGCGGCTCTTTTTTCAAAAGCCAAGGGACTTTTCCAGCCTAATGCTGAGTGTCTTCGGCGGGTATAATAAAAGCCGTTGAGGAAACTCTGCACTCGAGCGCCGTAAGACGCAACCACATGATCCTAAAGAAAAAATATGGTAGCGGGAGAGGGACTTGAACCCCCGACACGCGGATTATGATTCCGCTGCTCTAACCACCTGAGCTACCCCGCCATACCGTGGCTGTATTTATGCGAGGTTTGTTGGGGCGTCAAGCGGGGATTGAACGGTTGAGGTGGAAAGTTTGCAGGAAGAGGATGACGGTGACCTCGGGCAATTTGCACCTGGCCGGGAAATGACATCCGGAAAGCCTTTCAGGCCGTCTACGACAGCAATCGGCTGTGGAAGTTCAGACTTGATCTGACAGTTTTCCGTTTTGTGGCGGTGATCTGTCACGTCATGTTTGGATCACAAACCGTTCCTTCCGGAATTGTTTCCCCTCGAGCATAGTTTCGAGCGGTGTTTTTCCGCAACACATTTTGCCCTGATAGATGACCCGACAGGCTTTGGAAACATTGCGCAGTTCTTCGGCAAGGTCGAGCAATCCGGTTTTGTGTTTGATGATCTTGTCTGCAGGTTTCAATATTGTGTTTCGCTTTTGTTTTGTGGTTAATTCGCACCACCATCAAAACGGATAACAAAACCTTCTCGCAAGAGAGGCGCCCTCGCCCATCAAACGCGCTGGAAAAGCAGCGGTGTCAGAACATGTCGAGTCTTCTGCATTGTCACATCACCGATCACTCAATGCTTTCAATCTGGTACCCGAGGCCGGACTCGAACCGGCACACCTTGCGGCGGGGGATTTTGAATCCCCTGCGTCTACCAATTCCGCCACTCGGGCACACGCAGGCTTCGTTTACCCAAGCCGGGCAGGAAGGTCAATCACTATAGCCGAATTCCCTGCGCCACGGGGCAAGAATTTTTAAGGCGTCAGGCATAAGGTGGGCATAGCGCACCCAACGGCCTTTGGCGCTGCTGTAAAGGGGTTCAACCACCTGCGCATAGCTGGAGGTTGAAATATGGTCCCGCGCCTTTGCGGTTTCCTGAAAGTTCAGCGTCGTTTCTTCCCATGGCACCCCGAGAAATTCGGTAATCGGCGCCAGTGTCGCTTTAGGATCAGCGATCAGTTCTTCGTAACGGCAGGTTATCAGCGCGGGGCCAAGCTCGGCCGCCACTTGCTGCCAGATGGAAAAGGCAAGATCATAGGTTTTTGCGGCATTTTCGGGGGTGTCAAAACAGGCCATGGCGTCATTTAGCGCAAAGGGCTGCATGAAGCAGCTAAATACAGCATCGGCCGGGTCCCGCAGGGAAAGGATGAATTTGGCTTTGGGGAACACCCGTAAAATCTCGCCGGCATAGGCTATATTGAGCGGTAACTTATCAATAATGACCGGCTTGCTCTGGCCGGCATTCAGTGATTTCAGGTAGGCTTGGCGCAGCATGGCCAGCTTGTCGGCTGACAGACCGTCGAGCAAACCCATTTCATCATTTTCATTCAGCCCAAGCCCCTGACGCAGGTCATATACCAGCGGCCTTTCCTCGATCACCGACACAGCGCTATGACCGCGCAAAAAGGTGTCGAGCAGCGTTGTGCCCGAGCGCGGGAAGCCGACCATGAAAACCGGGGTATCGGTGTTTTGTGCGCCGGTTTCCCACTTCTGGCTAAAGCCCGGCAGGTAATAGCTTTGCCGCTTTCTGAGCCTGTTGATAAAGCGCGCCGCGCTTACCTTTGGCGAGGCCAAGGCCCGCGCATTGACCCGATTGGCCTCCATAAACAACCCATAGGCGTTTTCGGCATTGCCGATGATATCATTGATTTTGGCAAGGTGATTGAGCCTGGAACGCTCGAGCTGGGCGAGATCCGGGTATACATCATATTTGTAGCTTACCGCCCCCAAAACCTTTAGCGCTTCCGGATAGTTCTTTTCCCGCTCATATTGGATGCCGCGATAAAGATTTGTGATCGTTTCATCGGGCGCGACAAGCTCAAATTGATCCAGCACAGCCTTCATCTCCTCGAGCCGGTTGGCGCGCTCGAAAAAACTCAAGAGATTGACCACAGCCTCCAGCAGCACAGGGTTTAAGCCCAGGGCACGTCGATAGGCCTCGACAGCCTTTTCCTGCTGGCCCCTGTCGGCATAAACATTCCCGAGCACACACCAGCCATAAGCATATTTCGGGTTGATCCTCACCGATTTAAGCAAGAGCTTTTGCGCTGTAACCAGATCACCCAATCGGCGTTCGGCCTTGGCGAGGTTACACAGGGCTTCAAAGTTTTTCGGGTCTATTTTGGTGGCTTTGCGAAAATGGCCGCGCGCGTCGCGCCAGTTGTTCAAATTTCCCTCGATCGCCCCCAGTGTGGCGTGCAGAAAATAGGCGCGGGGGTAACGCATGAGCGCCTGGCGAATACCCGCTTTCGCCGCCTGAAACCGGCGCGCCTGATAGAGCTTCCCGATTTGCTCGAACTCCATTTGCGTTTTTTTGTCCATGCCCTGCTCCTTCTGCCTCTTTGCGATATACGCCAACATGTTTTCAAATGCGAGGCCCTTGACGCTCCCCGGCAAAAGTGCTGCAAGGCGGGGAACGTTATTATCGGAGCCAATATGCTACGCAGCCTTTATAACTGGACCATTCGACGTGGCGAATCCCGCCATGCGCTTTATGCGCTGGCGCTGATTGCCTTTATTGAAAGCTCGGTGTTTCCGATTCCGCCCGATGTCTTGCTGATCCCGATGGTCATCGCGCTGCCTCGCCGTGCTTTTCTTATCGCCGGTATTGCGACGATTTTTTCGGTTCTGGGCGGCATATTGGGCTATTACATCGGCGCGGTATTATTTGACAGTATCGGCCAGCCGGTGCTGGAGTTTTACGGCAAGGCCACCCAGTTCGACAGCTTTAGCGAGGCCTATAACCAATACGGGGCATGGGCGGTGCTGATCGCCGGTGTCACCCCGTTTCCGTTCAAGGTCATCACCATTCTTTCCGGCTCCACCGGGCTAAATTTTGGCGTGTTTGTGTTTAGCAGTATCATCGCGCGCGCCTTGCGCTTCTTTATTGTTGCGGCCCTGTTGTGGAAATTCGGTGATCCGATTAGAACCTTCATAGAAAAGCGCCTCGGGCTGGTTTTTACGGTTGCCATGGGGCTTTTGCTTGGCGGCTTCATGCTGATAAAATACCTCTGACCGGAGCAGAAAACCATGACGAAAAAACTGGCGATTTTGGCGGCGCTCGGCTCGCTTGCAATGGTGATCGGCGCGTTTGGCTTTCAGTATATCGGCGATATGGCCCCCTGCAAGCTGTGCATCTGGCAGCGCTGGCCCCACGGTATCGCGATTGCGCTCGGGCTGGTTATGGCATTGCTGCCAAGCCGCTGGATCGCGCTTCTGGGCGGGCTTGTGGTGCTGGGCGGGGCGGCCATTGCCTTTTACCATGCCGGGGTGGAGCTGAAATATTTCGCGGGGCCAGACAGCTGCACCGCAAATCCGATAGGCGATATTTCCGCCAGCGATCTGCTCGCCCAAATATTGGCAACCCCGGTGGTGCGTTGTGACGAGGTGCCGTGGAGCCTGTTTGGCATATCCATGGCGGGCTGGAACGGGATCGTTTCGCTGGGGCTGGGCGGGTTGTGGCTTCTGGCCTTCAAGCTGGGCGGCAAGCGCAGAACTTTTTTGGCAAGGGGCTGATTTGGTCATTGACGCGACGGAGCGGGCAGATTATCCAACCCCACAGAAGTGCATGGGCGACAGGCCGCAAGGTGTGGCAGGGGACTGTAACTCCCTCGAGGCGACTCACGCCTGGTTCGATTCCAGGGTCGCCCACCACTTCTGAAAATCCCGTTTTCTTTTTTTTGAACGACAGCTACCGATGTATCAGGTTGTGGACCAATGGCCTATCAAAAGACCAAATTCCGCAAAGAAGATCCTGATGGATTTATACCGGCGGCGGCTTCCTTCGAGCATATTCCTTTCGAAAAAAGCCATTGTTTAACACCGACCTATAGAAGCCATGGCAGCCACTCAAACAGCCGTCTACAGTGAAATTAGCGATCGGGCTAAGCCTGCTGGCGTTTTCAAATGGTCCTCGCCAACAATCTGATCGGGCCTTTGCGGCCTTGCAGGCGCAATCAAGCTGGAATTGGCCGGCGGAAGCAATAAACACCGTGCCGGGACCGGCATAAGCGGGAAGAAAGCTGCAATTATGTCACGCGGGCTTGTCGCAACTCTAACATATTGACATTAAAGTAATTGGTGGAGCCAGGAAAGTAATTGGTGGACATAAAGGGAGAAGATTTAAACTCTCTTTTTGAAACACTAGCAGACTGGGATGACGTTCTCAAACCTCATAGTCAGGATATCCGCAGGGTTCTGAATCGTCCGCGAGGGCCGTCACTATGACCCAGCCCATTGCACCAAATCCAACTGAATCGATCCGCCGTTCTTTTGAGAAGGCAGCGGTTCCGACTGCGCGATCTCAACCACGTTCGGCCAGGAAAACCTCGCCGCGCATCACGCTGCGCCTGAGCGAAGATGAACATGCGAAGCTGAAGTCCTTGTCTCAAGGTATGGCGGTCAGTGCCTATGTCCGCGAAGCGGTCTTCGGGGCCGATACCTCCCGCCGCAAGCGGCGCTCCCATGTGCCGGTCAAGGATGAGGCAGCGATGAGCAAGGCGCTTGGGCTGCTCGGGCAAACACGGATTGCCAATAATCTGAACCAGTTGGCCCACCATGCCAATACGGGATCGCTGCTGGTCGATGAAGAAACCCTGCACCAGATCAATGAGGCCTATACGCATGTCATGTCGATGCGGGATGCCTTGATTAAAGCGCTCGGCCTGTTAGACGCGGAATAATCGCTATGATCCTGAAAGCCAGCCAACGCGCCGGCTGCATGCAGCTGGCGCACCATCTTCTCAAAACCGAGGACAACGAACATGTCGAAATCCATGAGATCAGCGGTTTCGTCTCCGATGCGTATTCCGGAGTATCTGGCCACCCATTCCGACAACATCCGGCCACCTAAACCGGGGTATCCGACCACCTGTTGCACGCTGCGTTGAGGCGCATTGTCTTAGTGTCAGTTGACGGCGATTTCGTC
>Ga0316208_1002825_pt1 | contig 13412 bp, 12 predicted proteins | sample 3monopyrite_MG_FD_204944 | JGI IMG/M metagenome (GOLD analysis project Ga0316208, IMG submission 204944) | Microbial mat bacterial communities from mineral coupon in-situ incubated in ocean water Damariscotta River, Maine, United States -... | ecosystem: Environmental > Aquatic > Marine >... | reverse complement strand
TCACCCGGCGCGGGCCGCCAAGGCCTCGATCTGGTCCCGAAACCGGGCTGCCTGATACCCGTAGGGCGCGCCGGCGGCGATCAACGTGTCCGTGGGCTGGCGCCCGGCCATGGCCAGCGCCCAGACGATCGACGACCGGTTGCCCGAGGCGCAATAGGCCAGCACCGTGCCCGGCGCGTTGTCGATCGCCGTGCGCTGCGTGTCGACAATCTCCATGGTCACCGGTCCGCCCCCGGGAACCGGGTTCACCACGAAGGCCATGCCGGCGGATTCGACCAGCGGGCGCAGGGCCGCCGCCGCGATGTCCCCCGGGATCTCGCTGTCCGGGCGGTTGCAGATTACGGTCGTGAACCCCGCCGCCGCAATCGCCGCGATGTCCTCGGGCAGGATTTGCGGCGAAACCGCGTAGATTGGCGAAAGTGGACGAATATCCATGTCAGAATCCCATCAGGAAGTGTCAGGTCAGGGTGCGTCAGGTTGGGGCTGTGTCAGCTCAGGGCGGTGGCCATTCGGTTCATGCGGGCGCGGAAAGCGGGAGCGACCAGCATACCGGCCAGCATCGCCACCAAAAAGACCACGCCCCCGGTGCCCCCCCACGAGATCGACGCAACCGCCGGTCCCGGGCACAGGCCGACCAGCCCCCATCCGGCGCCGAACATCAGCGATCCGACGACCAGGTTGCGGTCAACCTCGCTGCCGGATTTCTCGGGCAGATCATTGCCCAGCACCGCGCGGGCACGGCGCGCGGCGATGTTCCAGGCCACCGCCATCGGCAGGATCGCGCCGCCCATCACGAAGGCCAGGGTCGGGTCCCAATCCCCGAAAATGTCCAGCCAGCCCTGAACCTTTTGCGTATCGGTCATCCCCGAGACCAGCAGACCGGCGCCGAACAGGCCCCCGGCGAAGAATGCAGTAAGTGCGCGGATCATGTCAGATCACCGTAAGAAAATGACGAAAGACGACGACAGCGATGCCGCCCGAGAGCAGGTAGAAGATCGTGGCGCTCATGCCGCGCAGGGAAAAGCGCGAGATCCCGCACACCCCGTGACCTGACGTGCAGCCATTGGCCACCCGCGTGCCGATCCCCACCAGCAACCCGGCGACGATGATCGCCGGAAGGTTGTCGGTGACATAGGTCAGCACCGGCACGGTGTAGATCGGTCGGATCAGCGCCGGGATCAGCGCCAGCCCGGCGATGAACGCCGCGCGCTCGAGCCATGTGCTCCAGCCCGAACGGTCCACAAGTCCGCCAATGATCCCCGACGCACCCATAACGCGCCCGTTGACAAGCAGGTAGAACGCCCCTGCGCTACCAATCATGAGGCCTCCGACGAGACCCCAGATCCAATCCGTTTGCATAGTTTTATTTCCCGTTTCCTGACCGGTCTTTCCCGGCCTTGTTTGCTAGGCCGCGCAATCGGGGTTCCGGCACTCTCCCTGCCGGAACCCCGCGCGGTGACGCGTCAAAGCCCGTTGACCGGGACTTTCAGATAGGTCTGGCCGTTATCCTCGGCCGGCGGCATTTTACCGGCGCGCATGTTCACCTGCAAGGACGGGATAATCAGCCGCGGCATGGCCAGCGTCGAATCGCGCTGGGTGCGCATGGAGACGAATTCCCCGGCCGGCTTGCCCGCGCCGACATGGACGTTGAACGCCCGTTGTTCGGCAACCGTCGTTTCCCAGGCAAATTCGTCGCGCCCCGGGGCCTTGTAGTCATGGCCCACGAAGATGCGGGTCGCGTCCGGCAGCGCCAGGATCCTCTGGATCGACTGATACAGCGTCTCGGCCGATCCGCCCGGAAAGTCGCAGCGCGCGGTGCCGAAATCGGGCATGAACAGCGTATCCCCGACAAAGGCCGCGTCCCCCGCGATATAGGTCATGCAGGCCGGCGTATGTCCCGGCGTGTGCAGGATATCGACCCGCAGCTGACCGATATGCAGGCTGTCGCCGTCCTCGAACAGCGCGTCGAATTGCGAGCCGTCCCGCTGGAACTCGGTCCCTTCGTTGAACACCTTGCCAAAGGTATCCTGCACGACCTTGATGTTCGACCCGATGCCGATCTTGCCGCCCAATTGTTCCTGGATATAGGGCGCGGCGGACAAATGGTCGGCGTGAACATGGCTTTCCAGCAGCCATTCGACCTCGAATCCCTTGTCGCGGATGAAATCGATCACGGCATCGGCTGAACGGGTATCAGTGCGCCCCGAGGCGTAGTCGAAATCCAGCACGGAATCGATAACCGCGCATTTGTTCGACGAGGGATCGCGCGCGACATAGGTGATGGTAAAGGTGGCTTCATCGAAGAAACCGAAAACTTCGGGCGTCATGGCAGGCTCCAATCCAGTTGCAGGGGCGAATATAGGCCATCGATTATACATTGCAAGTTTTGAATGTGAAATCTTGACATGGATCATGCAGGTTTTGGGCGAAGCGTCCTAGATTGGGATCAACCTGATGGAGGAAACCGCCATGACCCAGATGTCCGCCGCCGCGCTCGACGCCCGCAAGCGTCAACTGATCGCCCGCCTAGCCGAGTTGGACACGCGCCTGCACGGGATCGAGGACGAGTTGTTGTCGCACCAGACCAAGGACTGGGAGGAACTGGCGACCGAACGCGAGCACGACGAGGTGCTGACATCGATGGGCGAGGGCGGCAAGGAGGAGATCCGCATGATCCACGCCGCGCTCGCGCGGATATCCGAAGGAGATTACGGGCTGTGCGTGACATGCGGCGATGAGATCAGCCCGGAACGGCTGGATGTTCTGCCCGCCACCCCTTTCTGCCGCAACTGCGCGCAATAAGGCAGGCGGTCAGCCCTCAATTCAGGGCTGAAACATTTGCAAATCGCGTCTGAACTGCGTCTAATGCACATGTATTGGTGGCGGAGGCGACGTGGACCACAACATCCCCCCCCTTGGCGCGGGCGCGCTGGTGGGCGCACAGGCGTCCCCGCACTATGTGCAGCGCCGAACGCAAGACGGGATCGCGGTTCTGACGGTGGCTGGTCCGGATGGCAACCGGCTGGGTCCGGATCTGGTAGCGGCACTCGCGCGGGCGTTCCACAGCGCGCTGTCGGATGACGGGGTTCGCGCCATGGTCCTGACGGCGCGCGGGCCGGATTTTTGCGCCGGCCCCTGGACCGACCTGCCGCCGCCCGGACCCAAGCCTCTCGACGCGCCGCCGGTGCTGGCCGATCTGGCGGATCTGTGCGGCCAGATCGAACGCAGCGCGAAGCCGGTGGTCTGCGCCTTGCACGGGCGCGTGGCGTCGGGCGGGCTGGCGCTGGCGCTGGCCGCGCGGGCGCGCATTGCCGATACCCGCGCCACGCTGCATTTCCCGGAAATCCGCCTTGGTCGCCTGCCGCCGGGCAACGCCGCGACCCGTCTGGCATGGTGGCTGGGCGCCGCGACAGCGTTCAGGCTTCTGTTCGCCACGGCGCCGCAGCCGGTGACCGGCTATGTCGCGCCGGGACTGTGCGATCTGGCCGACGGCGACGGAACCGGACTTCTGCCCGGCGTCATCGCGCTGGCCGCCAGCCTCGCGGGCCTGCCGGAACCTGATGGCGGGGCGGGGCCGCCGGGCCTGTCGGATGCCGTGGGTTTTCGGGCGGCGATCGGTCAGAAACGCCAGTCCCTGCCGCACCCCCTGCCGCGCCACCGCTTGCAGGAAAGCGTGCTGATCGATGTGGTCGAGGCCGCGCAATTGCTGCCCCCGGAACAGGCGCTGGCCTATGACCTGATGCGCGCGCAGGACGCCGCGCAGGCGCCCGAGGCCCGCGCCCTGGCGCATCTGGCGCGCGCCACCCGGCGGGCGCTGGACACACCGGAATCGCAGGCCATCCCCCGCACACCCCGGCTCAGCCCGCTGGTCGCGGCGTTGTCGCCGCAAAACGCCGCCCGCCTGATGCCGCCCTTGTTGCGCAGCGGCGCGCAGGCGGTGATGATCGCCGCCGAACGCGATCCGCTGGCCGCCGCGCTGGAGGCGGTGGCCGAAGCACAGATGGACCAGATCCGAAAGGGCCGCCTGACCAAGACACAGGCCGAAGACGATTGGGCGCGCATTTCCGGACGGTTGAGCATCGACCCCGCCCATCCACCGGCATTCGCCTTTGCCGATGCCGAGCACGCGGACTGGCTGGCCGGTCAGCTGGGGCCAACCCTGGCCCGCGCCTGCTGGTCGCCCGGAACGCGCAACCCGGACACGCATGGCCTTGGCATGGTGACGCTCGTCCCGGCCCCGTCCCGCGCGCCGCGGCTGTGCGAAGTGATCGTGCAGGCCGACAGCAACGCCGACGCGGTGCAACAGGCCACGCAACTGGTTTTGCGCCTGAAGCTGTCGCCCGTCCGCGTTGCCGGCGCACCGATGGCTCCGGTCTTGTCGGACACCCTGACACGGACCGCCCGAAGCCTGCGTGCGCGCGGCGTGACGGCGCGAATGCTGGAGGCAACGGGCATCATGCCGACCGGTCTGGCACTGGGCGACGCGGCAGATTCAGGGGCCGAATTGCCCCATAGTGTGGACCGGTTGATCCTGCTGGCGGTGGTCAACGCGGGCGCGGCGCTGCTGGCCGCGGGGCGTTGCCTGCGGCCGTCCGATCTGGATCTGGTGGCGGTGCTGGGGGTCGGCTGGCCCAACTGGCGCGGCGGCCCGATGGCCGAGGCCGACGCGATCGGGCCGATGGTGCTGCGCCAAGAGCTGCGCGATGCGGCGGCGCTGGACGCGGAACTCTGGACCCCTCACCCCCTGTTCGACACGCTGATCCGCGACGGCCGCCGGTTCGAGGACCTGAACACCGCGCCCCCGTATCAGCCGCAGCCCCAAAACCCGAAGCAGCCCGCGACAGCGCCGCAACCTGTGTCCTGAAACGCCCGATTGCCGGCTGGCCCGTCGCTGGCCCGTCGCTGGCCCGTCGCTGGCCCGTCGCTGGCCGCCGTCCCCGGGTTGCAATCCTGGCTGCAAGCACAGCCTTTCGCCCCGCCCCTAGTCCACTTTCGGATGCCGGGCCTTGCAGTCCCAGCGCCCGCTGTCGCGGCTCCAGTATTCGGCCGGCAGACCGGCACCGGTCAACGCGCGCCACTGTTGGCGGGCGGTGGCGACGGCGGCCTCGTCAGATCCGTCAAACACCACGCACATCCGCTCGACCGCCTCGGCCTCGGGCGCCGAAACCGGGGCGCCGTCCAGCGTTATCAGACAGCCCGCCGCCGGGCCGGGCAGATCAGCCAGCGGCGTGGCGTCGGCCACCAGCAACACCGGTTGATCCGCATCCTGCGCGCCGCCCTTGATCGCGTGCGGCAAGAAGCCGTCCACCATCCACAAATGCCGGTCCAGCGCGGCGATCCGCTCGGCATCGGCGCCGCGCAGCACCACCCGCAGCCCGATCTCGAGCGCCTTGCCGATCAGCACCGGCAGCAGCGCCTCGGGCGGGTCACGGGTCAGGTGGTAAAAGCGCGCGACGGCCATCGGCTCAGGTCTCGAACCGGTCGCGCACCAGCGCATCCAACGCCCGCACGCCCCAGCCGCTTGGCCCTTTGGGCGCGAATTTCGTCTCGCCCGCCGGCAGCGCCACCCCGGCGATATCGATATGCGCCCAGGGCATGTCGTCCTTGACAAAACGGCGCAGGAATTGCGCGGCGGTGATCGCCCCCGCCCAGCGCCCGCCGGTGTTCTTCATGTCCGCGACGCGGGTCTTGATCAGCGCATCATAGCTGGGGCCAAGCGGCATCCGCCACGCGCCTTCATCCTGCGCCTCGCAGGCTTTCAGCAGCGCAGCGCACAGCGCGTCGTCATTGGAGAATACGCCCGCCATGTCATGCCCCAGCGCCACGACCATGGCCCCGGTCAATGTCGCCAGATCGATCATCGCGGCGGGATTGAAGCGCTCTTGCGCATACCAGAGCACATCGGCCAGAACCAACCGCCCTTCGGCGTCGGTGTTGATAACCTCGATCGTGTCGCCCTTCATGGATTTGACCACATCGCCGGGGCGTTGCGCGCGCCCGTCGGGCATGTTTTCGACCAGCCCGACAATGCCAACGACATGCGCCCTGGCCTTGCGCAGCGCCAGCGTGCGCATCACCCCGGCAACCACGCCCGCGCCGCCCATGTCGCCGACCATTTCCTCCATCCCCGCCGCCGGCTTGATGGAAATGCCGCCAGTGTCGAACACCACGCCCTTGCCGATCAGCGCCAGCGGTGCGGTGTCGGCCCCCTCCCAGCGCATGACCACGACCCTGGACGGCGTTTCGGAGCCCTGCCCCACGGCCAGAAGCGCGCGCATGCCCAGTTTTTCCAGCGCCGCCTCGTCCAGCACCTCGACCTTCAGACCCAGATCCGTCATCGCCTTCAGCCGGGCGGCGAATTCGGTCGTGGTCAGCACATTGGCCGGTTCGTTGGTCAGGTCGCGCGCGAAATGTACCCCTTCCGCCCGCGCAAGCGCCGCCACACAGGCGGTTCTTGCCGCTTGCGGATCGGCAACGCAAAGCGTGACCGGGCCCGGCGCGGGTTTTTCCGCCGTGTTCATCGTCCAGGCATAGGCCCTCAGCGCCGTGCCCTCGACCAGCGCCTCGAGCCGCGACACCCGCTGCGCACAAATGATCGCGCCGTCCTCGTCCAGCCCTTTGGCAAGGGTGACGCCCGCCAGCCGGCTGTCGATGGCCGACGCCCGGCGCGGCAACCGGATGAGCAGAAGCGAGGACGCCGAAAGCCGGCCCGGAAAGGCCAGTTCCAGCCCCTCGCCCGGTTTCAGCTTGTCCCAGGCCTTGCTGCCCAGCGCGCGCTTCAGCGCCCCGCCCGCCCTGCGGTCCAGCTTGCGCCCTTCGGCGTCCAGGTTGGTATCGGCGAACACCACGATCCGGCCGCGATGATCGGCGATCCGGTCCAGGTCGGTGGTCTGGAAGTCGAACGGAAGAACGGCCATCAAAGCCCCCTTGTTGAATGTTGCCCGAAACCTAGACATCAGGGCGCCGATTGGCCAGTGCAACCGGCGCGCGGATTTGACTGTTTTCCCCCGTGGCGAATCCCGCTAACCTGCGGGCGGGATCACATCGGGGATTGGGTGTCGAATGACGCGGCTGGACCGTTACATCCTGGCACAGCTCTTGCGGGTGTTCGGGTTCTTTTCGCTGGTTCTGGTATCGGTGTATTGGGTGAACCGCGCCGTGAACCTGTTCGATCAGCTTATCAGCGACGGTCAGCCGATGATCGTGTTCCTGGAATTCACCGCACTGAGCTTGCCGATGCTGATCCGCACGGTGCTGCCCATTGCCGCCTTTGTCGCGGCCTGCTTCGTCACGCTGGGGTTGCTGCGCAACTCGGAAATCGCGGTGATGCATGCTGCTGGCATATCGCCGTTTCGTATCGCCCGGCCGGTTGCCGTGTTTGGCCTGATCGTCACGGTCTTTCTGATGGTCCTGATGAATTTCCTGGTGCCCGAGGCGCGCAGCCAGTTGTCGCGCCGTCAGGCCGACCTGGCGCAGAACGTGACGTCGGGCCTGTTGCAGGACGGTGTGTTCCAGCACCCGGCCGACGGAATCACCTTCTTCATCTCCGAGATCACCTCTGAAGGTGTGCTGCGCGGCATCTATCTGTCGGATTCCCGCTCGCAGCTTCAGCGCACCGACTATACCGCGCGCACCGCGCTGATCGTGCCGGACGCGACGGGCCCCAAGCTGGTGATGATCGACGGGCAGGCGCAGATCCTCAATCAGCAAACCGGGCGCCTGTCGGTCACGGGTTTTGGCGATTTCACCTATGATCTGAGCAGCCTTGTCGGCCCCGCCGGGCGCCAGATCAGCCATTATGAGCTGCCCACGCGGATGCTGATCGCCCCGTCCGAAAGCCTGATCCGGGCCGCCGGCGCGACCGCGGCGCAGTTCCGGTTCGAACTGGTGTCCCGCTTTGTCGACGCGCTCTCGGCCATTGCTGTCGCGTTGATCGGATATGCCTCGCTGATCGCGGGCGGATACAGCCGTCTTGGCTTCTGGCGCGAAGTGGTGCTGGCGGTGACCTTGATGGGGGTCTTGCAGTCGCTTGGAAATGCCCTGGCCGGCACTGCCATGCAAAGCACATCGCTGGCATGGCTGGGGATCGTGCCGCCTGTTCTGGGAACGTTGGTCGCGCTGGCGCTGATCGCGTGGTCGGGGCGCCGTCGGCGTCGGCGCGGCGCAGAACGGGGCGCAGACCAGGGCGCAGTCCGGGGCGCGGCAGCATGACGCTGGGGCTCTATCTGGTCAGGCGGCTGGCGATCAGCTTCGCGCTGATATCGGCGGTGTTCCTGGGCATGCTGCTGCTATTCGAGACAGTCGAAATGATCCGCCGATTCGGCGGCGGCGACACGCCGATGTCGGAAATCCTCTGGTTGGCGGCGCTCAGGGTGCCCGAAACCTATTACCAGATCCTGCCGCTGATCACGATCCTTGGTTCGATGACGCTGTTCCTGACCCTCGCGCGCAGTTCGGAACTGGTGGTCGTGCGATCGGCCGGGCGTTCGGCCATGCGGATGCTGCGCGAACCCTTTGTCGCCACCATGCTGTTCGGCGCGGTTCTGGTGGCAGTCCTGAACCCGGTCGTCGCGGCGGCCTCGCGCGTCTATGAAGATCGCTTGCAACAGATGCAAAGCCCCGATCAACTGGCCCGCATTTCGCTGGAAGGGGCGGCGATCTGGATGCGGCAGGGCGACACAAGCGGCCAGACGGTGATCCGCGCGCAGAACGTCGAGCCCGACGGGCTGGATTTCACCAATGTCAGCTTCATGCTGTTCGAACGCGAAACCGGCACCCCGCTGATCCGCATCGAGGCGCGGCGCGCGTTGCTGGAACCGGGTTTCTGGCGGCTGGAAAACGCCAAGCGCTGGGACCTGACGGCCGACAACCCCGAGCGCGAGGCACAGAGCTTCGACGTGCTGGAGATGCCCAGCGACCTGACCAGCGACCGGATCAGGGAAAGCTTTGCCCGCGCCGGCAAGGTGTCGATCTGGACCTTGCCCGATTTCATTCGCGCGCTGGACCGGGCGGGCCTGTCGTCACGCCCGCACCGGGTGCAGTTTCAGGCCGAACTGGCGCTGCCCGTGCTGATGGCGGCGATGATGATGGTGGGGGCGGTCCTGTGCTTCAAGCACATACGCGCCGGAAATGCCGGTGGCCGCATCCTGATGACGGTTCTGGCTGGATTTGCCCTGTTCTTTTTGCGAAATTTCGCACAGGTGCTGGGCGAAAACGGTCAAATACCGGTGGCCTTGGCGGTTTGGACGCCTCCGGTCGCTTCCATGCTGCTGGCAGTTGGGGTATTGCTGCATCTGGAGGACGGATAGTGGCGGACATCATGCACAACATGTTGGGGGTTAGATGGGGTGCGTCAGCGACCTCTGGCCCGTGCATGGTGCGGCGCATGGTGCGGCGCAGGGCGCTGGACAGGGCAGTGGACAGGGCGGTGCGCATGATGGTCCGCCAGGGGCAGATCCTGGCGATGACGGTGATCCTTGGCGCGGCGTTTCCGGGTCTTGGATCGACCGGCGCGCAAGCCCAGACCGCCGCGTCTCTGATGGCCGATCAGGTCTATGTCGATGACGCCGGGCGCCTGGTGGCGATTGGCGGCGTCGAGGTCTGGAACGGCTCGGTTCGCATGACCGCGCAGCGCGTCGTGTTCGATCAGCGCCGTGATACCTTGATTGTCGATGGGCCGGTGTCGATCAGCGACGGGCCCGATACCGTCCTGCTGGCTGACAGCGCCGAGATCTCGCCTGATCTGCGCGCCGGTATGATCCGCAGCGCGCGGATCGTCCTGAACCAGCAGTTGCAGATCTCTGCCGCCAGCATCTCGCGCGATGCGAACGGGCTGAACCAGATGGACGCGGTGGTGGCCTCGACATGCCGCGTCTGCGCCGCGAACCCGACACCCTTGTGGGAAATCCGCGGCGAGCGCATGACGCTGGACGAGGCCACCAACCAGATGGAATTCGAAGGCGCGCAATTTCGATTTTCAGGCGTGCCGATCCTGTATGTTCCGCGCCTGCGCATGCCCGGGCCGGGATTGGTCCGCTCACGCGGGATGCTGCGCCCGGAAGTCAGTCTGGGTTCGGATCTGGGGCTGACGGTGGGCATTCCCTATTTCTTCCCCATCGGCGACCGCTACGATGTCACGCTGACGCCGGCGGCATCGACCAATGGCATGGTGTCGCTTGGTTTCCGGTGGCGCATGGCACGGGTCAATGGCGGGCTGGAGATCGGCGGACAGATTTCCAGCGACAATATCCGCCCCGGCGAGATACGCGGTTACGGCTATGCGCGGGCTCTGTTCGCGCTGTCCAATGATTTCACGCTCAGCGCCGACGCGCTGGTCGCCTCGGATCGGACCTATCTGGAAACCTATGACATCACCGACGATTCCCGCTTGCTCGGGCATCTGACGCTGGAACGCGTGCGCCGGGATCAGATGATCCGCGGGCGCGTGCTGGGGTTCTATTCGCTGCGGGCGGGCGATGTGAACGATGAGCTGCCCAACCTGGCCACACAGGCGGAGCTGGATCAGCGGATCGGACTTTCGACCACGCCGATCGGCGGCGAATTGCGGGTCCAGCTTGGCGCGCAGGCGTATCAGCGCCGCTCCTCTGTCGACGGCGCGCGCGGGCGCGACCTGGCGCGGGCGTTCGTTCAACTAGGCTGGCGGCGCAGCACGGTGCTGCCCGGCGGCATTCTGGCCGCTGGTGCCGTGGATGGCCGGATCGAACATGTGCGCGTCAGCGACGACAGCGCCTTTGCCGCCCCCGTCACCCGCCGCGCGGTGCAGGCGATGGTTGAGTTCCGCTGGCCCTGGGCCCGCAGTTCGGACCGCGGGGCGCGCAGCGTGATCGAACCCATCGTGCAGGTGATCGGGGCCCGCGCCAGCGGCGGCGCGCTGCCCAATGACGATCACACGATGCCCGAACTGGACGAGGGTAACCTGTTTGCCCTGACCCGCTATTCGGGCGAGGACGCGCGCGATGACGTAAGCCGGATCAATGCCGGCCTGCGCTGGAGCCGCTACCAGGCAGGCGGCTGGTCCAGCGAGGCCCTGGTCGGCCGCATCTGGCGGCGACAGGCCTACGCCGGGTTCCCGCCCGCGCATGTTCAAGCCCTGGGGCAGACGGCATCGGACTGGTTGCTGGCCGGGCGCGTCTCCAACGCATCCGGCCTGTCGCTGAGCGCGCGCCTGCTGATCGATCCGACCAGCACCCTGTCGCGCGCCGAAACCAACCTGTCCTGGACCGACGGTGCGTCCAGCGTCGCCACCCGCTACCTGTTCGTGCCCGCCAGTGCGTTCGAATCCCGCGCCACCGACCTGAACGAGGTGAGCGTGGACTTCACCCGCCGCTTCTACAGCGGATGGGCCAGCAGCTTTGGCTGGGATTACGACATTGCGCAGAACCTGTTTGCCACGGCCCGCGCCGGCTTCGAGTTCCGCAATGAATGTCTGTCGTTCGATGTGTCGATGTCCCGCAACTTTGTCACCGCAACCAACCCCACCTCGTCTACCCGCTTCAACCTGAGCGTCGAACTTCTGGGCATCGGCGGACGCGCGCCGAGCAACCCCGACCGGGACTGCCGCGCCTGACCGACCCCTTTTCAACCGACCGCCAAGCCGCTAGGCCATACCTCAGCACGATGAAACAACGGATTGCCCCCATGCCGCGCGCCTTTTTCCGCCTTTTCACCCCCTTGATCGCGGGTCTGGCCGTGCTCGTCATGGCGCCCGTCGCACAGGCCCAATCGCCGTTTTCGGCAGCCGTCTATGTCAATGACGACGCCATCACGAATTACGAGATCACGCAAAAGCGCCGGTTCCTGGAATTTATCGGCGCCGCCGGTTCGGATCCTCGGGCGCTGGCCCTTGAGCGGGTCATCGAGGACCGGCTGCAATTGCAGGAGGCAGAGCGGCTGGGCGGCCGCCTGACACCCGACCAGATCACCGATGGCATGACCGAATTCGCCACACGCGTGCAACTGAGTGCCGACGAGATGCTGGCACAGATGCGGCAGGCCGGAATCGACCGCGAGACCTTTGTCAGCTTCATCCGCGCCGGTGTGCTGTGGCGCGAACTGGTGCAGGCCACCTACGGCGCCCAGGTCAACGTCACCGAAACGCAGATCGATCAGGCGCTGTCGGTGGAAGGGGTGCAGCCCAGCACCGAGGTTCTGATCTCCGAGATTTTCCTGCCCACCGATCCGCAATTCGCCGCGGCGGTCGAGCGGATGGTCCCGCAGGTCCAGCGCATCGGCTCCGAGACCGAATTCGCCAATGCCGCGCGCCAGGTGTCGGTCGCGCCGACTGCCTCGTCCGGGGGCCGGATCGACCGCTGGATCGATGTCGGCGCGATGCCAGAGCCCGTCGGTGCCGCCATGCGCGAGGCGCCGATCGGCCGCGTTGTCGGGCCGTTGGAAGTGCCCGGCGCGCTGGCGTTCTTCCAGTTGCGCGCCCGTCGCGAGGCGCGGTCGGTGCCGATGTCGTCGGTCGAGATCACCTACTATCGCGCCGGCCTGCCCGGTGGCCGGTCCGAGTCCAACATGGCGCTGGTGCAGCGGATGCGCGGGCAGATCGATCAGTGCTCGGACTTTCCGGGCACCGTGCTGCGCGACCTGCCCGAACTGCCTGAAAGCGCGGTGGCCGAGGTCTCGCGCATCCAGACCCAGATCGACGCCGCCACACGCGGCGAACTGGAGCGCCTGAACCCGGGCCAGATCAGCGCCAACCTGGTGCAGGATGGCGACTTGCAGGTGTTGATGCTGTGTCGCCGCGCGATCACCGGCGAGGGCGTGCCAACCCGCGATGCGGCACGCGTGGCGCTGATGAACCGGGCGCTGGAAGGGTTTGGCATGGTCTATCTTCAGCGCCTGCGCGCCGAAGCCGACATCCGTTATCCCTGACATGCCCGCGCCCGCGCCGCTTGCCCTGACCTGCGGTGACCCCGCCGGGATCGGGCCTGAACTGTCCGCGCGCATTGCCCGCGACGGGGCGGGTATGGCGTTCTTCTGGATTGGTGACCCGCGCCACCTGCCCGGGGGCACCCCGGTCCAGATCATCGAGACCCCGGCGCAAGCCCACGCCGTCGCCTCCGGTGTGCTGGCGGTTCTGCCTGTGACCTTCGCCGCCACGGCCACACCCGGCGCTCCGGACCCGGCCAACGCCGCCGGCACCATCGCCGCCATTGAACGCGCGGTCGCGCTGGTGCAGTCCGGGCAGGCCAGCGCGATCGTCACCGCGCCGATCAACAAGAAGGCGCTGAAGGACGGCGCGGGCTTTGCCTTTCCGGGGCATACCGAATTTCTGGCCCATCTGGCGGGCGGCGTCGATGTCGTGATGATGCTGGCCTGCCCTGACTTGCGCGTGGTGCCCGCCACCATCCACATCCCGCTGTCGCAGGTGCCCGCCGCCTTGACCC
>Ga0316208_1002824_pt1 | contig 13413 bp, 9 predicted proteins | sample 3monopyrite_MG_FD_204944 | JGI IMG/M metagenome (GOLD analysis project Ga0316208, IMG submission 204944) | Microbial mat bacterial communities from mineral coupon in-situ incubated in ocean water Damariscotta River, Maine, United States -... | ecosystem: Environmental > Aquatic > Marine > Coastal... | reverse complement strand
GGGTGTAGCTAAGGCGGCGTAGGAATAGAAACAACACCAAGCAGGCAATCGCGCCACCTAACAGGGAGTCATTGACCAGGCTACTGATGCTTTGCCCAATCAATTCCCCTTGATCAAAGTAGACCAAGTATTCGAAGCGACCCAAGATGGGGTCATCGGGGAACTCTTCCTCAATCAGTAGATTGAGTCGATTGCACAGCTCAAAGGTATTGGCGGAACTCTCCTTGGTGACCTGTACCGTGGTGGAATATTCCCCCTCGAAGCGGAACAGGAATTCCGGGGCCGAACGCACCCGCACCACGCGGCCGACGTCCTTCACCAACAGGCCATCGCGAATCGGAAAGTTCTCGATTTCCTCTAGCGAGGAAAAGCGCGAATCGACGCGAATGATGGTACGGCCAGAGGCGACGTCAAGGTCACCAACGGGGGCAGAGACATTGTCGCCGGTGAGGCGAGTAATCAGCTCCCCGATGTCAACGCGGTTGGCGTAAACCTGTTCCTCATCGAGCCAAATGCGCACCGACTCTGGTTCAAGCCCCCAACTCTGGGTGGCGGCGACACCATCGATGGCTTCCAGGCGTGGTTGCAGAACATCGCCAATCAAATCTTGGGCGACGTCGCGATCCATGTCGCTGAATCGCACGCCAATGAACATGACCGGCAATTCATTCATGCCGGCGCGACGAATCACGATGCGGTCGACTTCCTGTGGGAGGAAGGCACGGGCGCGTTCCACCCGGTCCGAGACCTCGGCGTACATCAGGTCCATGTCGGCACTGCCGGGGAACTCCAGCTCCACTTCGGCGGCACCCTCACGCGCATAGCTATCGAGATTTTCTAGATTCGAAATGCCACGGAGTTGTTCCTCCAGAGGCTTGAGAATCTTCTGCTCGATTTCGTCTGGGTTGGCGCCTTCCCAGGCGGCATAGATGGACAATTCAGAGCCGCTCAGGCCGGACGGCACCAACTCAATCGGCATGCGGTTCGCGGCAATCAAGCTCATGCCGAGAAGCGCGACCGACATCATGAGCACACCAATCGGATGCTGCACCAAGCGGCGGAAGAAACCGACGAGTGGGCGATCAGGCTCCGAAGGCGTGGGGCTCGATTCAGGCATGGCTCGGCTTGCGCTCGAGATAGGAGAGCAGGCGATAGCCCGCAGGGATGACGACCAAAGTCAGCACGGTGGAGGAGATCAGTCCAGCAATCACGACCAAGGCCATGGGCGTGCGCAATTCTGATCCCTGCTCGCCGCCGAAGAAGGGAATCCAGCCCGTCATTGGCAGCATGCCCAACACCGTGGTGGTGGTGGTCATCAGGATGGGGCGCAAACGTGCGCGCCCACCTTCCAAGATGGCTTCTTCTAGGGCCATGCCGCTTTGGCGATTGCGGTTGATGCGGTCGACCAGCACAATCGCGTTATTCACCACAATACCCGCCAAAATCACCGCACCGAGCAGGGCGATGACCGACAGCGGCGTGTTGGTCCACTGCATGGCCAGAACTGCCCCAACGCCAGCCAAGGGCACCGAGAACAGAATTAGGAAAGGCTGCAACAGCGATTCGAACTGCGCTGCCATCACTGCGTAGACCAAGAAGATCGCCAGCAGCAAGGCAAAGGACAGTGAATCGAGCGCCTCGGTCATCTCGTCGGTCTGTCCGCCGAGGGAAAGGCTGATCTCTGGGGGATGGTACACTTGATCTAAGCGCTGGCGAACCGCTTCACTGGTTGCGCCAAGATCGAAATCGGCCAGAGAAGCGGTGAGTACCGCTGCCCGACGATTGCCAATATGCCGGATGTCACTTGGACCATCGGCAATTTGGAAGCTGGCGATCGCACCGAGGGGCAGAGGTTGTGCAGCATCTGGATTGACCGGGATTTCGCGCAGCTGCTCGATGTTTTCCATCGTGGTGAAATCGGCACGGACGCGGATGTCGATGCGTTCATCACGGCCAGGGAACGTCGAACTTGTGGCACCTTCCACGGCCAAGCGCAAACGGTTCGCGACTTCTTGTGCCGTTAGCCCTTGGCGCGCCAGCTTCTCACGATCCAAGGTAATCAATACTTCAGGATTACCGCGACGCAAGGAGGAGCGAATGTCTTCCAAACCTGGAGTGGATCGCAATTCGCTTTCGACCAAGCGCGAAACTTCGCCAATGCGCACGAGGTCATCGCCGATGACTTCTACTTCGAGGGGCGCATTCAGTGCCAACAAGGTGGGGCGCTTGATGTTGTAGCGCGCCAGTTCTGGCTCTGTTTGCAAGATGCTGCGCAACTCGCGCTCAATCGCGCGTTCCCGCTCATGACCGTCCTGCAGGGTTGGGTCCAAACGCAAGCTCACCACTGCGGTGTGAGGACCAGTCTCTTCGGTGGACACGGTTTCCCGGTCTGCGCCAGAGCTCACGGTGGTTTCGCCAACCCCTTCAATTTGGCGGATGCGAGATTCCATGCGTGAGGCGAGGCGGTCGGTCTCGGTGAGCGGAGTGCCCGCTGGATAGAACAGCTCTGCGGAGAGCTCTCCCTGCAACACCTCGGGTAGGAGTTCCCGGCCCATGTTGTCGGCGCCACGGAAGACCAAGAAGCCTGCACCTAAGGCGGCTAGAAGCACCAGTGGCGCACCGCGCAAAGCTCCGCGTAAAACCACGGGGTAAAGGGCGTCGAGGCTGCGGAAAACCAGTTGGAACAACATGGTCGGCGGCCACAGCAGGAGCCACACTAAGCCGAGCAAGAGGCTGAAGAAACTCTTGAGCAAGAACAAAGCGGCACTGACCAAGTCGTAGGTCAGCCGCGAGGCAAGGCCCAACAGCGGCAAGCCCAGAACCCACAACAACGGCAGCATGAGCAAGTTGCCGAACCATTCCATCGCAGCCATGCTGCGTTGCACTTCGGGTGGCACCGGATTCCAATCCTTCGGCGCATCCTTGCCTGCGCCGAGCCATTGGTCATCCATGGCCGGGATATGACTCTGCAATAAGTAGCCCGCGATGGCGGCGGCAACGAGGGCCAAGGCCCATGCCCACCAACGCTTGCTCCAGCCCAAACCGCCGAAGAACTTTCCGGAGCGGAGATAGGGGAACAGCACGCGCGAGTGCGTTTGTAACGAAGCCATCGGCGAGGCCGATTCCGTGAGGCGTACTCGTGCCGCTAGGCCGGGAATAAAGAACAGGGCCACCGCAAGCGAAATACTTAGAGAAGCCACCACGGTCAGTGCCTGGTCGCCAAAGGTTTGGCCAGCGATGCCCTCGACGAAAATGATCGGCGCAAACACCGCGATGGTGGTGAGGGTAGAAGCGATTACCGCGCCACCTACTTCGCTCACGCCACGAACCGCTGCCGTCATGGCGTTGTCACCTTCTTCGCGACATCTGGTGATAGATTCGAGCACCACAATCGCGTTGTCGACCAGCATGCCGATGCCAAGAGCCAGTCCGCCCAAAGACATAATGTTGAGCGATACGCCTGCGTTGTACATCGCGCCGAAGGTGGCCACGATCGAAATCGGCACCGCCAGGCCAATGATGAATGTGGCAGCGAAACGGCGCAGGAAGAAATAACAAATCAAGACGGCGAAAAGTCCGCCATACATGGCCGCTGAGTTGACCTCATTGATCGCTTGCGAAACGAAGGTCGACTGATTGCTCAACATAGTGAGTTGAACATCGCTCGGCAGGCGCTCGGAAATCGTCGGTGCTCTTTTCTCCTCGAATGCGGCCTCTTCTTTGGGTTGCGCAAACATCGAATCGGGCTTGCCGAAGAGTTTGAGCTGCACATTCTCGGCGACATCGACGATGTTGGCGCCAGCCTCGCGGAAGACGGCAATCTCTACCGCCTCTTCGCCGGCGACGCGTTGGATGACGTCGCGATCTTTGTGTGAACGCTTGACCGTGGCGAGGTCCTTGAGCTTGATGGTGGATGGGCCGCGGCGCAGAATCGGCAGTTCTTCAATCTCCTTCAGAGAGCGAAACTGATTCAGCGTGCGCACCACATATTCGACCGACCCCTCGAGCAATTTGCCGCCTGGCACATTGAGGTTCTCTTGCTCCAATCGCTGTTGCAGCATTTCCGGGGTAATCTGAAATTGAGCCAAGCGCGCCATGTCGACCAACACTTGCACTTCATCTTCGAGGCCACCTTTGACGCGAACTGCGGCAACACCATTGAGGCCTTCGAGCTCGCGTTCGATTTCCTGTTCCGCCAGGTCGCGCAAACGCACCAAGTCACTGCCGCCGGAAAAGGCGAGGCGCAGCACCGGATCTAGAGACGGGTCGTAGCGAAGAATCAGCGGCTTATCGACGCCGTTGGGTAGGAACACGCGGTCCAAGCGTTCGCGGACATCTTGCACCAAGAAAGGCAAATTGGAGCCCCACTCGAACTCCATCAAAATCTCGGAAACCTCGGCGCGGGAACTCGACGAGATGCGCACCAAGCGCCCGACGGTGGAAAGCACATCTTCCAAGCGTTCGGTGACGCGTTCTTCGACGTCTTCCGGCGCGGCACCGTCATAGGTGGTGCGCACCGTGAGCGAGGGATAGTTGACGGGTGGCAACAGATCCACCGGCAGCTTGGTCAACGAAATGATGCCGAAGACCACAGCCGCAGCCACGATCATGCCCATGCCAATCGGACGTTTGACGCCGAGGGCAAGCGCGCCGCCCTTGACTTTAGAACTCATTCCGCCGCGACCTCAATGACATCGCCATCCGCTAACTTGTCGCCACCCACGACGACGACTTGGTCTTCCGGCTTCAATCCATCTTCCGCAGGGACTTCTACGGAATCGTCGTTCTCGAAGCCAGGGTGGATGACGGTGCGGGTGGCAACGTTGTCTTGAACCACGAAGCAATAGGTCTCTTCGCCTTCAAACAAGAGTGCTTGTTTCGGCACCAGAATGGCATTCTCGTGAACCTCGAGAATCAGTTGCAGGCGCACCAAGATTCCGGTGGGAATGACTTGGCCCGGTTCGGGCACCAACGCGCAAGTGACTTTGACCATGCCCGTTTCCTGATCGACAATCGGCGCAATGCGTTCGATCTTGCCTGAGATGACCTTGCCCGGCATAGCTTCGGCAGTCACGGTCAGTTCTTGGCCGACACGGAGCGAATCCAGTTCTCGTTGCGGGCGATAAAGAATGACCTTCGGGGAAGCAAGGTCGGTGATTTGAAACACGCGTGTGCCCACGGCAACCATGTCGCCTAGCGAAATGTCACGGAAGGTTACGGTCCCGGAAATCGGCGCAGTCAGCGTACATTGGGCCAAGCCGACCTTGGCTTCTTCTAGGGCGACCAAAGTCGATTCATGAGCTGTCTCGGCAACCGCGAAGGTTTGTCGACGACTTTCCAGGTCGCGGTCGGCCAAAACCCCCGTCGGGCCCTGCTCTTCGACCAATTTCTGGTCGCGCTCCAGTTCGCGCTGTGCCTGTTGCATGGTGATGAAGGCTTCCTTCACCCGTACGTTGGCCTCGGCCACCGCGAGTTGGGCTTGGACATCGCGAAGCTTGGCCAATTCGGCTCCGGCGACGACGACATCGCCTTCTTCGACGAAGAGCTGGGTGACGGGCTCTGAACGCTCGGGCATGACATCGACCACATCGAGCGACTCGACGTTGGCGGTTGCCGAAAGCTCCTTGGTGATCCGCCCCGTGGTGACCGGGCGAACGCGAACCAGAATCGCAGGCTTCTCCTGCTCTTCGGCGGTAATCGGCTCCGAGGTGGTTTCGGAAGCGGAGCTAGGTTTTTGACAACTGACCGCGCCTAGTAGGCATAGGGCGAGGCCGAGGGATAGGGGGGAGAATCGTGCCAATGGGGTTGGGTGCGAAGTCAGCAAGGGTCTATGATGTCGCTGCGGTACGGCACCGCCGAAGTTGAGCATGAATTCTCACGACAATTCAGCAGGACAGAACCCTTTGCTCGCTTACGCGAAGGCATGGCAACTGTTGGCCTCAGCTTGCGATTTCTCTATAGAAGGAGAAGTCCTACCGCTGGAACAGGCTGTGGGCCGGGTTTTGACCGAGGATTTGTTCCTGGACCGCCCCGAGCCACCGGTCGACCGCTCGGCCATGGATGGCTTTGCCGTACTCAGTAGCGATGGCGACGGTCCGCGCCAGGTCCTCGGAACCCTATTTGCGGGGACGGCAGGGCAGCCGACTTTGAGCGCTGGCCAGGCCATGGCAGTGATGACCGGCGGCACGGTCCCGCATGGTGCCGATGCCGTGATTCCTGTGGAGCGCACCGAGCGCGAGGGGGATCAGTTGCAGGTCACACAAATGCCGAAGCAAGGCCAGCACATTCGGCGCAAAGGCGAGATGGGGGAAGCCGGTCGTCTGGCATTGTCTGCAGGGGTGCGCTTGCGTCCGGGAGACTTGGCGATTGCCGCCAGCGTGGGGGCCGCGGAACTGCGTTGCGCCCGGCGCCCGCGCGTGGCTTTATTCACCACCGGCGATGAAGTGGTGCCGCATCAGCAAATTCCGGAGCCGCATCAGGTCCGGGACTCCAATCTTCCGACCTGCGCTGCCTTGTTGCGTGCGGCCGGCGCCGATGTCGTTCTTGCAGGCCATTTGCCCGATGACCGCACTGCCTTAGCCAAACAACTTGGCCCAGCCTGCGCCGAACATGACCTGGTGGTCACGATTGGTGGCGTCAGCATGGGCGAAAAGGATTTCCTGCCTGAAGTCTTTACCGAGCTTGGCGTCGAGCGTTTATTCCACAAGATCAACATCCAACCTGGCAAACCAGTATGGGCCGGCAAAAGTGCTCGCGGCATGGTGCTTGGGTTGCCTGGGAATCCGGTCTCTGGATACGTCATTCTGAGTCTGTTCGCGCCGTTATTGCTTGGCCGCATGGAAGGGCTCGACATGGAGCAGCCATGGGGATTGCCCGCAATCCTGGCAAGCCCTCTGCGCTCTGGCCCTCGAGAGCGGTTTGTGCCGGCGCTGTTGCAGGCACCGCAAAGTCCAGGTGGCCTGCCGCAACTCATGCCGATTGCCGCCACCGGCTCCGGAGATTGGATTGGGCTCGCTGGTGTCGAGGTCCTCGCCCAGGTGCCGCCCCACAGCGAACTCGCGGTAGGGGAAGGCATCACCTATCTTCCTGCCCTCGGCGTTTCATGAGCCCTACCTCTCCTCGCCGCGCCCTGCAGTGGACGCTCCTCGCTGCGCTCGCCCGAGCGTTGGCCATGCCAGGCTTTTTGGGCGGTTTTGGTTGGCTCCTGTTGTTCCCCGCGATCGGCTTTCGCGTAGCGGGCTGGCAAGCAGGCGCACGCTGGAAGACTGACTATCTAGGGGGCATCCTGTTTTGGGCCATCTCCTTTATTTTCCTGGTCCACGTTTTTCTGCTGGTGCCATTAGGCGCCGCCATCATTCTCGGTAGTTGTTGGGTCGTCGAGGGCTGGTTGTTCCGCCTACTAAACCGACGCTTCTCGGTCTCGGTGTCCGCTCTGCTTGCCCTGCCATTGGCGGAGTTCCTGCGCATGAAGTGGTTCTATCTGGCGGTGGGTGGTGTGCCGTGGGCAAATTTGGGTTTTGCCCTAGCGCCATCGCCAGCTCTGCCGCTCGCCTCGGTGCTGGGCGAAGGAGGGCTGGTGATTTTGGCCGTGGCGCTCGGCCTCATGCCTTGGTGCCTATGGCGCACGCAGGGTCGCGAACGGCAAGTGGCAGCTGTGGCGCCAATCATGATTGTGGTCAGCGCTGGCTTGGTCATGATTCTGCCGGGCACGCCCGATCCTGAAGACAGCCTGCGTTGCCTCACCGTGCAGCCGATGATCCGCATCGACGAGAAGCATGGTGGCCTCAATGCGAGCGAGTTTTTCGATCGTGAGGACAAAGTCACCCAAGACGCCTTCCAGGCTGGTGAACTCCCAGACCTGGTGATCTGGGCCGAAACCATGTGGCCATTCGCCGCAGTGGAGCAAGATTCCATCGGCATCATGCGTCGGCCTTGGCCCAACCAGCCGGTCGAGGAGCGCGCCATGCAGGACTTGCAGTACGAGCAGAGCCTGATGGTGCGTTTTCTGCTCGCCCGCGCCGAGAATCGGCCGCATTTCCTGACTGGGGCCCACTTCTATTACCCGGTGCAGCCGAATGACCCGCCCGAGGTTCTTTCCCCACGCGGCACCGAGTTCCTGCTGTTTGACTCCTCCGGGAACCTGCTGCAGCACTTTTCCAAGCACAAATTGGTGCCCTTCGGCGAATCTCTGCCCTTTGGCGGCAATTTCCCCGGCGCCGAGGCCATCAGCCGCCTGTTCCAGCAGGTTTCCGGCCTGCGCCCGGATTTCGCCCGCACCGAACAAACCGGACCGCTGCAGGAGGTCGATGGTCTGCCACGCCTCGGCGGCGCCGTGTGCTGGGAGAATGTGTTCGAGGACACCTTCCGCGTGCAGGCCGATTTGGGTGCCCAGGCCTTCCTGATCCTGTCCAATGAGGACTGGTTCGGTCTCGGTGGCATCGAAATGGAACAGATGGTCGAAGCCACCCGTTTGCGCGCTTTGGAGACCGGTTTGTCGATTCTACGCTCGACCAATACCGGCGTGACCTGCCTGGTTTCGCCCGACGGCAGCGTCGAAGCCCCCCTAAAACCTGGAGAAACTGGGTGGTGGGGCGTAGATTTGCCGTTGCGCCCGGTTTCGGGCTGGCTAACCCCCTACAGAGCTTTCGGCTGGCTTCTTTTGCCAACTTGGAGTCTCTTGGCCGTTCTTTTGGCCCTTTTGAGCTGGTGGAAGCCTGTGCAAAAGCCGCTGGAGGAAAGGCAGCTTGACCCTTTGTCAGGGGAAGGCTAGATTTTTCCAACCAGGAGAGACAACCTGGAACCTTCGCACGCCTAGACTGGCCCCCGCGCATTCCCGCGCGTCCACCTCCCTGAGAACCCGCTCGCACCCACTCGGATGAGTACCATCGGTAAGTTTTTCGTCGTCCTCAACTTGGTCCTAGCAGGCCTTTTTGTCGGCTCCTCTGCCTCCCTAATCGGTTCGGCTGACAGCTACCGCACACAGTTGGAGGCCGAACAGGGTCTCAAAGCTGATTTGCAAGCTGAAATGGACAAAGAGGTTGGTCGCCTTACGTCTATGAACAATCAGGCCCAAAGCGAAGTGGCGCGCCTCCAGGGCGACAACTCCTCGCTGACCGCTGAGAAGACTGCTCTGACTGAGTCGCTCGAAACTGAGCGCCAGCAGAACGGTGATCTCCGCGAGAGCCTGCAAACCATCGAAGGGAAGCTCGGCGACCTCGAGGGCACCAACCGCGACCAAGCGAACCAGCTCGATGGCCTTCGTCGCCAATACGAGACGGTGCGCCAAGAGCGCGACGACGCCCTGTCCGCCCGTGAGCAAGCTCTCGCCGCTGCCAACGCTGCGGAAGATAGCTCCAACATGGCAAACGGTCGCGCCTCTGACCTGGAACTTCAGCTCGCTCGTGCGCTAGACCGCGCCGAGATGGCCGAAGCCCAGCTCGGTACCGTCGTCGCCCTGTACGACGTCGACCTCGCTTCCATCTCGGCTCAGCCGCAAATGGAAGGCAGCGTCCTCAGTGTCGATTACGTCGATGGCACCGCCTACGTGGTGATCAACCTCGGCAGCAACGACAAGGTCCAGCGCGGCTACTCCTACGACGTCTACAACGGTTCGACCTACAAGGGTCGCATCCAGGTGCAGACCGTCAACGAGTCCAAGTCGGCCGCTACGGTTAGCCTTGCTGGTGTCGCTCAAATCGCCTCTGGCGACCGCATCGTCACTCGCCTCTAAGCCCTTTAGGAGTTCACACAATGGCATCCCGTCGTCGTAACACCAAGGCCGCCGCGCCTGCCAAAGGCAAGAAGGGGGCGAAAGCCGCCAAGCCGAAGAAGGCCAAGCAGCCTAAGCAGGCCAAAGAAGTGAAGCCGGGTCCTCCGGTGGAAGTGGTTGCCGTGATTTTGACCGGTGTCATGCTCATCGCCGCGGTGGTGATGCTCGACTACGTCAAGGGCACCAAGTACGGCACTGGCATGTTCTTTGCCGGTTCCTACGAGGCCAACTCCTAAGTCTTCCCGACTGTTCGGCCCCGCGCCGACCACAGGGCCGCTCTCTTCTGAGAGCGGCCCTGTTTTCTATCCCGCCGACTCCCTATACTGCGCGCTAGGACGTCACTTCTGGTGTCCAACGCCCTGTCATGAACTGGTTGTTCCGTCGCTTTTCCTTGTCGGAGGATCTCGGCATTGACCTCGGCACCGCCAATACCTTGGTGGCGTCGCAGGATCGCGGCATCATTTTGAATGAGCCGTCGGTGGTTGCCGTTTATAAGGGCACCAACGAAGTCATCCTCGATGGCATGGGCGTCGGCAACGAAGCCTATCGCATGCTCGGCAAAACGCCGACCAACATCGAAGCCGTACGCCCCATGAAAGGTGGCGTGATTGCCGACTTCGAAATCACCGAGAAGCTCTTGCGCTACTTTTTGCGCAAAGCCCACGAAGGTTCCGGTTGGGTGCGCCCACGCGTGGTCATTTCAGTGCCCTCGGGCATCACCACGGTGGAGCGTCGCGCGGTCATCAACTCGGCGGAGCGTGCTGGAGCACGCAAGGTTTACCTCGTCGATGAACCAATGGCCGGTGGCTTGGGCGTCAGCTTGCCCATCACCGAAGCGCAAGGTTCGATGATCGTGGATATCGGTGGTGGTACCACTGAAGTCGCGATTTTGGCCTTGGGTGGTCCGGTCACGGTGAAGTCGGTCAAGATTGCCGGTGACAACATGGACGACGCCATCGTCGACTTCATTCGCAAAATGCACAACTTGCAGATTGGTCCGCAAACTGCCGAGTTGTTGAAGAAGACCATTGGCTCGGCATGGGCCTTGGATGAAGAGCAAACCTTGGAAGTTGCCGGGCGCGACACCCTCAACCTGATGCCGCGCAAAGCGATCATCAACTCCGAGGAAATCCGCGAAGCACTCGACGACCCACTTCGTGGCATCATGCGCACGGTTTTGGATTGCCTCGAAATGGCCCCACCGGAAATCGGTTCTGACTTGCTCGAGCAAGGCATCACGGTGGTTGGTGGTGGCGCCTTGCTGCCTGGTTTAGATCAGTACGTCAGCAAGAACACTGGCTTGCCTTGCACCATCGACAAGGAGCCATTGACGGCAGTGGCGCGTGGTACTGCCAAGTTCCTCGAAGACCTCGACCTGTACGCCTCCTTCCTGTCGGATGGGGAAGACCTGGTCTGATCGGCAAGCTCGATGAGGCTGCTGCCGACGGCAACCCGCAGCCGTCGTCTGCTATTTGGCTCAGTCCTGTTGGCGGCGACATTGCTCCAGGCTTGGAAGCCGCAGCCAGCCATCACCGCTGCATTGCAGCCGCTTGAGGCACTGTTCACTCCGGTGACCGCAGCTTCTGGTTGGCTACAGCAAGGATTGCAACCGACCGAGGAGCAACGCCCGCCGCAGCTTTCGCCGTCCTTGGGCAATGAGCTGGGCGCTTTGGAGCGCATGCTCGGAAGGCCACGCGGCATTGGCGGCATGGTGTGGCTCGAGACCCCAGTCTTGCGCGCCGATCCGACACGCCATCAAATCGAAATCCTGGCTGACCCCGGCTTGGCTTTGGCGCCAGGCATGCCGGTCGCCTTCGGCAGTCATTACCTCGGTCGCTTGGAGTCGGTGCAAGATGGCATCGGCGTGGTGCGGACTTGGCACGGCGCCGACGTGCGCACTGGCTTGGCTTGGGAAAATGAACAAGGCCGACGTGTGCGCGGAGTGGCTCTGGGCAGAGGAGCAGGCGGCGAAGCGGTGGTGCAGTGGATGGCCGAGGAGCAAGATCTGCGCCAAGGTGCCACGGTGTGGTGGCGACCTCGTCCGGATGAACCACCGCAACTCTTGGATGCCGACTTACAGTTGGGGACCTTGGCGCCAACGGGCGACGCCGCACGCGGCAGCCAGCTCTGGGTTCTGCAAGGCCATTCCCCAGCCGGTGCCGAAGGCCGGGTGTACTTGGCTGCGGGTGCTGTCGCCGAGAGTTTGGTGGCAGAAGCGCCCGTGCGCGAGTCCCCGGCCTCTTTGTTGCTCCGCGCCGATGCCGTATTCGGCGATGCCTGGGCCTGTTTTCAGGCGCAGCGCGGAGTGAGTTACCGAGTTCTTACCGGAGGAGAGGTCGTACTCGGGCGCGTGCGCCAGGAGCGCGGTCAACGCATGTGGGTCAAACGGGAAAACCTTTCCGCTTGGGCCGACGACGCCGTGTTGGTGCAAGAAGCGCAGCTCTTGAGTCATGAAGAAGCCGAGGCGGCTGCAGCGGAGGGGCGCTGGTGCACCCGCGGGATGCAGGGGGTGCCGCGTGGACTTTGGTTGGGCGAGCCCAATACTCCCGCGCAAGGCTGGCCTGCTCCCTATCGGGTATGGGCCAAAGACTCAGGAGCCAGTTCGCCATGAATCGTTTAGCGATTCGCTGGCGGGTGATGCTCCCGGTGCTCCTTCTCCTGACGATTTTGGCGCCAAGTTTGCGCCTTCTTCCTGGCGGCGCCTACCTTCCCGATTTATGGTTGCTAGCTGTGCTGTTTTTGACCTCACCGCCGCCAACCCCGGCTTGGCGCCATGCCGCGTTGTTGCTGGTGGTGGCCGGGTTGCTGCGCGGAAGTGTGACGGCAGTCGCGCCTCCGGTGACTTGGGCAGGCTTAGCACTCGCCTTGCTCTTACGCGATCTCCTCTTCCGCCGTCTGCGTGACGACCTATGGCTGATGCGGCTCCTCACAGGTTTTGCCGCCGCCCTGCCTTTGGCTTTACTGGACTATCGAGAGGGCTTGCGTCTCGGCGCCGAGGTCGATCTTGAAGTGTTCCTCTGGCGCGCTGCACTCTGTGCCCTGTGTTGGGCTCTATTGCGGCGTCCGCCGCGCTTTACGCAGTGGATTTCTGGAGAACGTCGATGAGAGTCGAACGTCTCAAAAGCTTGGCGTGGATCTTCGCCCTGTTCGTGGTGGTCCTCATCGCCCGTCTATTCCAGTTGCAGGTGTTGCAGGCCGAACGTTGGGAACGCGAAGCGCGAATATCGCGTTTGGAGAAGGCCACGCTGCCATTCCGTCGAGGGCGCATTTTGGATCGACAGGGCGTGGTCTTGGCCGTGGATCGCCCGTCTTACGACCTCTACTTCCGCTACCGCGATTTCCGTCGTGGTCATATCTATGGCCAACTGTTGGAGTCCTTGCTGTTGCGCGGTCTCGAAGTCGAGGGCGGCTTGGTGGCGGTGGCGAATCAGGGCGAAGCCTATGGCGAAGCGTTGTTGCAGTTGAGCGGCAGCGACCTCATGAAAATGTCCAGTCGCAACCGAGGAGACTTCTTGTTCTACTTGGAAGGCGCCTGCCAGGTGGAGAGAGGACCATTGCGCGACCAGTTGCGCGCCTTGGTCGAAGCGGGCGATCCCCGCAGCTTGGTGCAGGCTTTGCCGCAACTCCGTGAGCAGCTCTACCAA
>Ga0316208_1002823_pt1 | contig 13414 bp, 11 predicted proteins | sample 3monopyrite_MG_FD_204944 | JGI IMG/M metagenome (GOLD analysis project Ga0316208, IMG submission 204944) | Microbial mat bacterial communities from mineral coupon in-situ incubated in ocean water Damariscotta River, Maine, United States -... | ecosystem: Environmental > Aquatic > Marine >... | reverse complement strand
AACCGCTCGCATCTTTGCCGCGAAGTTTCCCGCCCTGCGTTTGAATCTGCGCGAAGAACGGTTGCCCATCTTTGCGTTTGGCCCAGTCGTTTCCGTCGTAGACCGACTGGTCCCATTCGAAGTTGTAATCAGTCTTACCGAGCTTTCCTTTCATCGGCCAGCCGGTGATCGATGTGTGATACCCCGCTTCCTGAAACAACTTCGGGACCATTTTGATTCCGGCAGGCAATTGAATCTTCAGCTCGCCTCGCCCACTGCGATGATGATGAGCGCCGATGCTCGTTTGATACATCCCGGTGATGAACGCCGAGCGGCACGTCGAGCAGACAGGAGCCGTCACATACGCATTCGTAAACTTGACGCCCCTCGCTGCCAGCTTGTCGACATGCGGTGTCTCGATGGCCGTTTCGCCATAGCAGGAAAAGTTCGCCGACATGTCGTCTGGAATGATCCAGACAATATTCGGTCGCGCGGCGCTGGATTCAGCGGCAAACACCGAGCCGACGCTCGTCAAAATTCCACCCAGAAGCAGAAACATCGCTGATTGCCATCTCGTCGAAAACCTCGTCGAAAATACAGTCATCATTTCGGTCCGTTCTCTGATTCTGTTATTGCCCAACTCATAAATCCGCAGATTATATCATTCGCCAGATTCTGACGTCACCCACGACCGAATGTCCCGGAGTCGGCAATCGCCACAGCTCCATCGTTGGATGGGCGAAACTCTCTGACTGAAAGCTGCCGACCTTCAATCCGTCGGCGACTGCGGGGGAGTGACGACTGCGCGGAGTGTAGTGCAGCTTCGACAATGCCCGCGAGGATCAACGTTTCATTGCTCCGCCGCCGCGCATGCAGAAATTCTTCAGCGGTCCAGGCGGCCTTCTTCGCGCCGCTCTCTTCGACCGGGCTGAGCAGTCCGTCTCGTCGGATACTTCGCCGCCGAGCCGGGCGTTATCTGGCTCGCTGATCACGGGTTCGCGCCGAGCCGCGTCATCCAGCAAATCGTGGGCGGGTGTCTGCATATTGTGACTGAGCGTTAAAGCCTGGCAGCGGGTGCGTGTCTGTTTTGCCATTGTCCGCCAGTTGGCAGTTCTGGTCGATCCGGAATTTCCTGCGCCGCGTGCTGTGACCGGACCATGAAGATTCGAATTCGTGCCGCCGGGACAGACTTCATGTTGGTGGTGGTTTTCTCGTTGCGGTAGAATCTTGCAGCGAAGAATGGCTTCGGCTCTTGATTCATGTTGAGCCGGGCATAAACCTGCATGTTAGATGAACTCCGGTACTCGGGGAGGTTGCCTGTCGCCGACTCACGAACGGCCGACACTCACAGGCTCCTTCTGATACTGCTTCCAGCTGATAAGGATTGATTCATGATGTTCCGTATTCGAACTCAATGTGTGGCGTTTCTGGCACTCGCTTTACTGGCTGGCGGTTCGGCCGAAGCGGCGAAGAAGGGGCAGATTACCAAGCCGAAATTCGACCCGAACGCACCGGTCGTTGAACTCTTCAAAGGAATGGAAGAGGAAAAGCTGAGCACCAAACTGCTTCAGAAGAATTCGAAGACGGGTAACCTCCTGATCGAGAATCTAACGAAAGAAACGATCACGGTTCAGTTGCCCGAGTCGTTCGTCGGAGTTCATGTGCTCAACCAGGGTGGCCTTGGTGGCGGACTCGGCGGCGGACAGCAAGGCGGTGGCGGTGGTGGACAGACTGCTGGTGGCGGTGGCGGTGGCCAGCAGGGTGGTGGTGGCGGTGGTGCCGCAGCCGGTGGTGGTGGCGGTTTTTTCTCCATCCCTCCTGAGATGGTTGTGCGAATTCCAGTCACGTCAGTTTGTCTTGAGTTTGGCAAACCAGAACCAAGCCTCCGGATGGAATACAAGATTCATCCGGTCGAAAGTGTGAGCAAGGATCCGATTCTCAAAGAACTGTTGAATCTCGTCGCGACGGGACGGATCAACACGAATGTTGCTCAAGCGGCAGCGTGGAACATCGCGAACGACAAGAGCTGGCGGGAACTTTCACAATTGAAATTCAACCGTCTGGCTCAACCGGACACGCCGCAATTCAGTTATGCAGAACTGGCGTATGCTCAGCAACTCGTGGCGGCCGCCAAGCAGCGAGCGGCTGACAAGGCCGAAAAGAACGACACGAAGTCTGACGAGCCTGTCCGTCGCGATCGTACCGGACGAGTTATTTCCCAGCGTTAGTCGCGACTTCGATTCATGAATAGCCAGTCGAGCTTTCGAACGACCAGCATCTTAAGACTCTTAAAACACCTCGATCGCAATCAGCGGTCGAGGTGTTTTTGTTTGGTGAATCGTGTGCCGTCTACTGGATGCTGAGGAACTGCCGAGTCGCAGGCAGGCAGTCTGGGTTTCTGGAATGCTCAGACGCGACGAGGTGCCCGCTCAGCGTGACGACGGACTCGACAGAGTCCACGTCGTACCACGGCGGCAGCAGGCCGAGCGAAAGATCGTGTTGCTTCAATCGCTCGACAGACTGAGCGAGCACGTTAGCAGTGCTCCATTCGACGTTCCGGAACGGTGCTCCGAAGTCGGCGACTGTGGCTCGAAGACCGATCAGGTAGTAGCCGCCGTCGGTCGCCGGACCGATGACACAATCGTCGGTCTCAAGAAGTTGCCAGGCTTGCTCAAGATACTCGGCAGGCAATGACGGGCTGTCCGAACCGATCAGAATCGTGCGGTGCTCCGCAGACTCGGTCCATGTTTCAAAGTAGCTGGCCATGCGACCGCCAAGGTCAAGTTCCGGCTGCGGCCACAGAGTCCACGACTCAGCCGCAGCCGCAGCCTGTTCAGAAGCCGCGTCGAACCACTGCCGGGCTTCGTTGACGTTTGGAGCGAAGCCAATCACTCGCCGATCGCCAGCCGTAGAAAATTTACCGAGTAAATCCCGGACGAAACATTCGTAGAGACCCGCAGCTCGTTCGTTGCCCCAATCGGCGGCCAGTCGAGTTTTTACGCGACCGGGAACGGGTTGTTTCGCGAAAATTCCGAGCGTCCTCATTCGAGCGGCTCCGAACCTTCGATCAGACGCCGCAGCAGCATCTCGTCAACGATACCGCGAAATCGGACCTTGCCGTCGATTTCGATGACCGGCACGCAGGTGTTGAACTGTTCTTTGAGTTCCTCGTCGCCATCAATGTCGACTTCCACCGGCGTTGGCAGCCAGCGGGCGTAGGTCCTCAACAGAATTTTGGCGTCATCACAAAGGTGGCAACGCTTCCGAGTGTAAAGAACGACCGATCCGAATCTTGGCCCGGCGAGTGTCGGTTGCCAGTTCAGCTTCGGTTCTTTTCTCAGCAGAGCCATTCCGCAGGGGATCGCCAGGATGCCCAGGAACGGCCAGAACCCTCGGTTGGAATACCAGAATTCCGGCATTGGAAAGGGGAGAGACGACACGCGGTCGATGCTCGACAGAATAAACAGACCAACGCCCCCGTATAGCAGAACACTTCCGGCCAGCCAGAACTTTTCGATTTTCGCGTGGTGCGGACGATGATTCAAATCCGCAGGCTCCACGCGTTTGCTCACGACCTGGAGTTGTTGGTTGTCTGGGTCGGTGGTCATGCAATCTGCCATTCGTCGGTAACTGAGTACGAAGCCGCCGACCTGACTGCTTCGGGAAGGAACATAAGTCAATCGCGGAACTGGCGACAAGCCGAACAACGCTGAGTCGTGCGGTTGTCTGGCGAGGTCGTGACCGCGACACTCCGTCCCGAACCGACGTGACGAACGCGGTTCTCGTCGTTGGCTGCACTTCGGCTGACGATTTCTGTTTGTTCGATGCTCATTTGCACGTTTGGAGAAGCAACCGTGATTACTCCCGAACTCCGGGCCAGCCGTTTTATGAAGGCGGCATATAACGAACCGACCGACACCGCACCGGTCTGGATCATGCGACAGGCCGGGCGATACCTGCCCGAATACATGGAAGTTCGCAACAAAGTCACGTTCATCGAACTCTGCAAAACGCCTGAACTGGCTGCGCAGGTCACGTTGGATGCTCAGCGGATTCTCGGAGTCGATGCGGCGATCCTGTTTGCGGATTTGCTGCCGATTCTCGAACCGATGGGCATGGACCTCGAGTATCAAAAAGGCGAAGGCCCGGTCATCCACAACCCGATTCAGTCGGTGTCGGAAGTTGATCGGCTGAAACGTCTGGAAGACCTCTCGGCGCTGCACTTCGTTTTTGACACGGTCAAGCTGGTCCGAAACGAACTGCCGGCGGATATCCCACTGCTCGGCTTTGCCGGAGCACCGTTCACGCTGGCTTCGTACGCGATTGAAGGCGGCGGTTCGAGGAACTATCTCAACACAAAACGAATCATGTATAACGACCCCGGAGCGTGGCACGCGCTGATGGAAACCTTAACCAGCAGTCTGATCGGATATTTAAACGCGCAGATCGATGCCGGAGTGCAGGCCGTTCAGGTTTTCGACAGTTGGGCCGGCTGCCTGTCACCATCCGACTATCGCGAGTTCGTTTTGCCGCACACCAAAACGGTGATCGACGGAGTTTCCGACAACGCACCGGTCATCAACTTCCTGACCGGGAACCCCGCGCTGCTGCCAATCATGGCCGAAGCCGGCGGGCAGATCGTTGGCCTGGACTGGCGAGTCGACATGGCCGGCGCCCGAACAATGCTCGGCCATGACCGAGCCGTCCAGGGCAACATGGACCCGGTTTCGCTGCTGGCCGACCTCGACACGCTGAAAGCTCGAGCAAAAGCCGTCCTCGATGCGGCGGGCACGACCGGTCACATCTTCAATCTCGGACACGGAGTCTTCCCGGAAGTCCCCCCCGAAAACGCCAAAGCCCTGGTCGAGATCGTCCACGAACTTGGCGCCGAACAACGATCATAGCCACGCTCATCGTAGGGTGCGTCTCGACGCACCCTACGTTGACTTGCTTTGTTTACGGTCGAATGACAGAGATCAGAGGACACTTCAGTCTGACTCATCGCTCCACGGGTTGTGGTCGTCGTTTTCTGAATTGCTGCGAGACAGTTGTGGATCGACCGGCCGAGAGCCGTTGAACAGTTCTTTCACGGAAGGTCTCGTCAGTACGATGATCGTGAAGACACCCAGAACGGTTCCGATGGGCGTGAAAAGGCACTCGATGCCTGCAACAACCAGACAGAACGTGTGGCTGCGATTCTGTTGAATTCTTTGCCCGGCCACCGCAACGACGATGGCCATCGCAAGACCGGTAACAATGAAGAAAGCGGAGATGCCGACAATCATCCAGCCGAAGAAAGCAGGCGGGGGTGGAGCACCTTTACCAAGCTCATCAAGAGCGCCTGAAACAATCGCAATCCCCATAGCAATGTGTAAAAGAGGAATCAGCGAACACAAGGCAACGATTCCAGCTACGATGTAGTGGAAAATCGAAAGCAGCCGAAGATGCTCGGTGTCCTGATTTGCAGTCACGGAATCCTGAGTCCTTGAAGGATTAATCATTTAACAGTGCTGTCGCCGGGCCAGGATCGTTCCTGTCCAACGACGCCGGTAGTCAGCATCCCGGATTGGGTCGGCATCGTCAATTTACGTTGCGACGAGGGCAGTTGTTCCTCTCGATGCGCCGTAGGTCACTCTCCGTCTGACGAAGTCTTTCTCTGCTTAGCCCAAAATTTAACCACGGAAGTCACGAAATTACACGGAAATCAAACTGTTTTCTTCCGTGTCTTTCCGTGACTTCCGTGGTTTACTTTTTCACGAACGTTTCTCAGTGGCATAGACTCCGTCAGGCAAAGCCTGACCTACTCCTGAACACCGACCAGGACGTCGTCGAATTCCTGTTCGAGAGCCTTTCGGGCCGTTTCGGCTTCGTTCAGTCGGACGATCACGTTGATACGAACTTCGCTGGTGTTGATCAGGGCGACGTTCACGCCCGCGTCGGCCAGCGAGTTGAATAGCCGATCGGCGATGTCGGTGTGGCTTCGCAGCCCGATCCCGGCAACCGACAATTTGGCAATGTCCCGCAGCGAGCTGACCGGTCCAATGCCCGACCCGGGCGCGATAGCCTCGAGCAGCGCGACGCAACGATCGAAGTCTTCACGCTCGACGGTGAAGCCGATGTTCGTTTTTCCGTTGGTCCCGGCGTCCTGGACGATCATGTCGACGTTGATGTTCGCTTCGCCGATCTTTCCAAAGACGGTGGCGGCGAATCCGGGTTCGTCAGGGACGGCGCCGATCTTGATCAGCGACTGGCCGCTGTGGACGGAAATCGATTCCATCGTGACTTGTTCAAGATGCCGTCCGCTGTCGTCACTGGACGTCGCCATGTCCAGCTGCGTCGTGGGCTCTTCCGGAGCGTTGTCACCAGTCTTAAACCGGACGAGTCGTTCTTCTGCCCCGTCATCGCTCAGTTCGTTGAGCCCAAACGCCGTATGAACAACTCCCAGAGCGGCAGCCGCATCGTCCTGGCTGACGAGGACGGAAACCTTAATCTCGCTGGTCGTGATCATCAGAATGTTGATCCCCGCATCGGCGAGCGTCTGAAACATTTTCGCGGCGACGCCCGGCGTCTCAGCCATGCCGAGGCCGACGACGGAAATCTTCGCGACGTCGTTTTCGAAATCGATCCCGCCTGCTCCGATTTCGCTGGACGCGGCTTTGGCTGCGGCGATCGTGTCCGGGAAGTCGCCCTTTTGGACCGTGAACGAGATGTCCGTCGTTCCGTCGTCGGCGACGTTCTGGACGATCATGTCGACGGCCACGTTCTTCCGGGCGATCTTTGAAAAGATAGTCCGAGCAGCTCCGGGACGGTCCGGGACTTTGAAGACGGTTACTCGGCATTCATTGCGGAGCAACGCGGCTCCGGCGACGGCACGGCGCGGAGTCTGCTCGTCGGTGTAAATCCATGAGCCCGGCTTTTCGTCGAAACTGCTGCGAACATAAATCGGAATGCCGAACCGTTTGCCGATTTCGATCGACCGGCTGTGCATGACGCCGGCACCCATTCCTGCCAGTTCGAGCATTTCTTCGAAACTGACTTCGCTGAACTTGCTCGCCCGAGATTCCAGCCGCGGGTCTGTCGTGTAAACGCCGTCGACGTCCGTATGGATAAGGCACTGGCTGGGACGAAGTGCGGCGGCTAGAGCAACGGCGGACGTGTCGCTGCCTCCGCGACCGAGCGTTGTGATTTCGCCCGCTGAATTGACTCCCTGAAATCCGCAGGCGACGACGATGTTTCCGTCGTCCAGCTTCTTTCGAATCTTCTGCGAGTTGATCGAAAGAATCTTAGCTTTCGTGTGGTTACCGTCCGTCGCGATCCCAAGCTGCGAGCCGGTCATGCTGACGGCTTTGCCGCCCATTTCGTGAATCGCCATCGACATCAGAGCGACGCTGACCTGCTCACCGGTCGAAAGCAGCATGTCCATATCACGAGCCGGCGGGGTCTCTGTCAGCTCGCCAGCCAGGTCGACCAGGTGGTCCGTGCTCTTGCCCATGGCCGAAACGACCATCACGACCTGATTACCTTGAGCCTGAGCATCCAACGCTCGCCTGGCCGCCGCTCGGATTTTGTCCGTATCAGCGACGCTGGTCCCACCAAATTTCTGAACGATGACGGCCACTTGTGAAGTAACTCCAACTGATTCGCTGCTGTATTGTCAGGAATGACTGGCGGGGATGGATACTCGTGTTTACAGTTTACCGCCAATAACAAGGAAACACCGAGGCAGCTTCGATTTTCACGAAGCTGTGAATTTGAGCTTGAGCGGACATCTAAATGCAAGCCATCTGGGACTCTCGACAGGATATTGTTCTGGCTGTTGGGTTAATCTCCAACATACTGACGATTCTATTGTCAGTGATCGCGCTGTGGGGGCTTGTCGTAAAGCGGAAGCAACTTGGATTGGCGTTTCAGATGCTTCTGACATCACACTTGGACCGCCGAATGACTCGCGTTCGAGAGACATTGACGCGTCTCGAGAGCCTCAACTATGACAAGAAAACTCAGAGAGGTGAGGTCCGTAACCTACTTGCCCAGTTGTGCGGATCGCTTGCCGCAATTTCTGAAGAAAGTGACGAGTTGTCAGAGTTGGTTGACGAACTTCACGAGTATCATCATGAAAACCAGCCATTGACCGAGAACAATAAGCGATATCTACTTTCGAAATTGCAAGGAATACTTGACGAAATCGACCACGATGCACGTGTTCGAGTTCTGGGTAGAGACAAATCATGAGCACAAAAGTTGAACAGGTCGTAAAGGCGATCCTGGATTCGCCAGACGAGATCCTTCATACCTACCGTGAAGCGAACGAGTTCTACTTTCGTTTCAGGGGGCACACATTCTCTATTCAGGAATGCGAGCCGAGTTCGAATTCGTTTGATCGCGAAGCAGGGTATTCGTTTTACGTTTACCCTCAATGGACCAGCAGTCCGCAGTCACTTCCATTTGCCGAGGCACGTGGTGAGCACGGCACTGATTCCGTTGCTTACCGTGAGGGTGAGTTTGAGGAATCACTTTTGCAGCAACTTCATCGGGAAGCGATGTCGAGATGCTTCAAAGTAGATGCTGTCTTCGATGATGTTCTTGGGGATGCCGGTGCATAGTTTGCGGATGAGCGGGGCTCATTACTCCGTCGGGATTCGGTGCAGGGTGTAGTGTCCCGTCGCTGGCCAGAGCGGCGTATCGTCGATCTTGATCAGGCAGTTGATCTCGTAGACGAAGCCTTTTTTCAGCTCGCTGGTTTTCAAGCGGACGCTGGTTCCGTCGGCCGAAAGCGTGGCCGCTGCGACTTTCGGTTGGAACCTTCCAGAATCCGGAGTCGCGTAGCCGCCTTTCCATTCCCGGGTGTAGCCGCTGAGTGCGTAGCTTTCCGGATTCTCGGCCGCGGCTTCGTCGACAGGGTTCTGAAAGCGGATCTCGAAGCCGTCGGCCGTTGCCTGAATTTCCTTGATGCCGTTGGGCAAAGGTCCCGACGGTTTCAGTTTGACGATGCTGCCGGTGTTCTGGCCGCCGAGCCAGCCGCTGTCGTGGATGCTGCCGATGTAGATGTCTCCGTTCGGCGCGGTGGTGATGCTCAGCGGGCCGAGGAAGTTGGCATCGGCGTCCGGGAAGTTGGGCTTCGACAGGAAGTAAGTCGCGCCCTGCAGAATTCCGTCGACCTCGTGATGAGTAAATCGGATCAGGTGTTTGCCGTTGAATTCGCAGCCGACTCCGTGGCCGGCGATTCCTTTCTGAGGGTAGGACTCAGGCAGGAACGAGATGCCATTGACGCTGCGTGTCCACGGGTGAGGGATCTGAATCGCTGGCGGGTGAGCTTCCACCTTCAGTGATTGCTCGTGATTCTTCGGAACACCGAAGTGGAACCCGTCGCGCAGATGATTCAGTTCGTTGAACGTGTTCTGCACGCCCTGGTTGTCGGTCGCGAAGACGTTGCCTTTGGCGTCGATGGCGATTCCCGTTGGGTATCGGAAAGCGTGAGCGAACGGCCGCGGAGTTCCATCTGGCGAAATCTGCAGAACCTTACCTCGCCATCGTGAAACTTCTTTCGGCCGCTTGAGCTGTGCATAGTCGCTGCCGATCCCCACGTAGAAGTTGCCCTTCGCATCTTTGGCGATGCCGCACGTCCAGTCGTGATAGTTGTCGTTAAATCCCCAACCGGATGAAAACACGGTGCGTTCATCGGCTCGCCCATCGCCGTCCGTGTCGCGGAGCCGAAGAATCTCCGGCTTGTGAGATACGAGCAGGCTGTCTCCGTCCTGAATGATTCCGTACGGAGCCGAGAGTCCTTCTTCGAACATCGTCAGCTCATCTTCAACGCCGTCGCCGTCGGTGTCTTTCGCAATGTAGACATGCCCCTCCAGCGAAGCGAAGGCCAGCCTTCCGTCGTCAAGAACGGTCATCGCTGTCGGCATGATCTTCGTCGAAACCGCCAGTTGGACACCTTCGAAGCCGGGCATCGATGTGATCTTGTGAGCCTTCGCTGGCGGCAGAGGTTTCAACGTGACGCTGAGATCGGGGCGGCTGAGTTTCGCACGGTAGCGCAAGTTAAGGTCTAATTCTTCCTGACCAACTTTTGACTGGACGATAATTGTCAGCCCGGCAGCATCACCGACCACCTTGTGACTCGGCTCAGAACACGACAGCGGGCTATCGAAGTTCTCAATCGAGACGGGAGTCCCGAGCACTGTTTTCTTCGCATACGATCGTACGACCAGGTCGTACTTGTCCGGGACGCGGCGAGCCACAATTGATCGCAGCCAGCCTGAACAGTTCGTCGTATCTGCCTTTACTGGTAGAAGAGTCTCTTCGATTTCGATCGGCCGTTCATGTCCGTCTATTTCGAACGTCAGCTCATAGCGGAATCGGACTCCGTTACGATCTTGTCGATAATCAATCAGTCGGCCATTCGAACCGTTTTTACTTTTCGGAAGGAGTAATGTGTCGAGCGTCACTTGCGAGTTCGTAGACGCTGGTGCAATCGCGTAGTTTGAGATCAGTGGTGCCTCGTATGATCCGCTGAATCCTACTGCTATGTCTGATCCCGCCATGTCCCAGTACCAGCTTTTTCCGACGGTTCGTTGTCGCGCAAAATCGCCGAATGTCCAGCGACGGATACCCAGGTTATCCAGGTCAAACAGCACGTTGTGTCCATTTTCGAATCCGACAGCGAAAGCTCGTGGAATGTAGCCACCTCCGTTTTCTTCGGGGTTGGTGAAGACGTCCCTAATGATGCGAGCCTTTGAACCTTTCGCCACAGCCACGTATTGCTCAACGGAGGCCGGGTCGGTTGGTGGTTCGAAACGCGGATCGGCGAGCGTTTTCCAGAGAGCTTCCAGTTGAGCATCAACATCGTCGCCGAGCACGCCGTGAACAGCCCGGCCGTAAGACGGCATTTCGACGCCGGGCACAATTCGCAGCGGCGAGCGTGTCCAACGAACGAAGTACGAATGTCGCATGCGGTTGCCGAGTCCGACGAGGTCGGAGCCTCGCGTTCCCATGGCCGCTTTTTTCGGGACGTAGTCACCGACCTGGTGGCACGCGATGCAACTGAAGCCTTTGGGACCGACCAGTTCTTGCCCGACGAGCAGCGTCTGGTCGTCGACTTTCGAATTGTCGTCTTTGATATCCCAGGTCGGGGCTCCGTCGGGGATCCGATCGCTGTTGATAAAGTAGTTAACGAGTGCCTGCCGGTCGGCGTCGCTGTGTTTGAACTTGGGCATGCGGACCATTTTCCAGTCCATCCGCCGCTTCTGCTCGCCACTGACCGCTTTTGCCAGGGCCGCATCCAGCAGTCGGTCCCCGAGCGCGTTCAGGTTTGGCGGCACCAACGCCGGAGCCTGACCTCGCAGTGTCGCGTCGCTTTGCGCGATTGATCCAGCCGTTGCGGCAAGTCCCTGTCGGAGTCCGCGAGGATGGCACGCGGTGCAGTTTCGCGAGATGAGCAGCCTCTGTCCGCGATGAGCTACGTTCGGCGTTGTGGCGTCTTTTGAAATCGAATTCAGAAATGCTTTGATGGCGTCTGCGGTGAGCTTCTCGTAGGCGGGCTGAGCGGGTTTGCCGGTCGACTTTGCACCGTCTCGAATGCAGGAGTTGCTCCAGTCAGGAGTCTTACCACTTGCTGATGTCAGACCCGGAAGGTTTGGAACAAGCTCCGATTTCTTCATCGTGACGACGTGGCATGATCGGCATCCGAGATCGTGGATCAGTTGTTTGCCCTGTCGGGCAAGTTCGTTGGACTTGGTATTTGTCTTCGAATTCGATGTTGCCGGGTCTTTGTTGTCCTGACGAAGCGACGAAAGTCCGAGTGACAGTTGCCGCCGTTCCTGGCTGGAAAGTTCGAACAGCGGCATCCGGTGCGAGCGGTTCAGGGATTCCGGCTTTCGCAGCCAGGTGTTGAACCATTCGACAGATCTTTTGCAACCGATGTCGGCGAGGCTTCCGCCGCCGAAAAGCAGCGACTCGGTGATGGTGTCGAATCCGTCGGAATCGGCACCCGGCTTTGTCGTGTGGCAGGCGCGGCAGCCCAATGAATTGATCAGGGTGAGCCCCGCTTCGCGGTCGTTGTCGTTGTTGCGGCCTTTTCCCGGTTTCGGCAGCGAGTCCAGTTTTGGTTTTTCTGCCGAGCTGGCCAGAGCTGTGGCGATGGCCGTTGCCTGGTCGTCGGAAAGTTCGAAGTCCGGCATCTTGCCCGCAACGTGACCGGTCAGTTTTTTGACGATCCACTCTGCGGACAGGCCGGCGACACTTCGAGTGAGATCGGGAGCCGGCAGCGGCTCTGTTTCTGGCTGGACGTCTTTGTGGCAGGCTCCGCAGCGGAAGGCTTCGAATTGGTTGCGGCCGAGTTCGATTGCGGCGAGGTCCGGTCGCCCTTCCTCGCGAAACAGCAGGTGGCCGGGGAGCGGCTCCAGCGGAAACGTTTCTGATGACCAGAAGAGTTGGAGCCGAGCTTCGTCCGCCGCCTTTTCAAAATGAACGAGGAATTCCTGAAAGCCGATGTCCGGCGTGAACTCCTCGCCTGATACCCAGCCGGCCGTTTGCGAACCGGCGTCGAGGACGACGGTGCCGCCGATTTCGACTCGGACTTTCCCCTGGACGAACGCGTGGAGCTGGTGCTGGCCTTCCTGACGAATCAGAAGTTGAGACTGCCACCGCCCCGTAAATGCTCCGTCCGCCTGGCCGAGGCGTCGGTCGGGCATCGAGTTAGCCCAATCGTAAGAGAGGGCTTCCTCAAGCCTTTCGACCGAGCGATCGCCGACCGAATATCGGACCAGCAGCCCCTTCGGCAGTTCAGCCGTTTCGTCGAATTGTCCGAACGACGACGCGCTGCTCAGTAGCAGGGCACTGCTGAAAACACTTGCCATTAAGACTCGCCTCTGGCTGGTCTGAACGCCGTTCGTCATGCTGGTCTCCGTGTGGTCGCTGCTGGGTAATGCTTCGAATAAACGCTGACTGAAGTGTTGATAACCGATCGCGTTCTGGCAGAAAACCCTCGGTAGCGATTGGGAAGACGGACGTCGAAGTTAAGGTGTCGTGTGAGGAAAAACGGTCGGAAAAGTGACAGTCGAAGGGAGAACGTATATTGTCTGCAATTCGAACGTGACTCGGCACGAACCATTTCGGACGGAGCGGGCTCGCGGGACAGATCGCCGATCAGGATTGTGTTCGAAACAAATTTCCGATTTGAACCACAGAGGCACGGAGACACAGAGTTTTTCAGGAGAGCTTTTCCTCTGCGTCTCTCAGCCTCTGTGGTTAGGTTCTTCTGCTAATTTCGGGATGTTTTTTCGGATGCATTCCTAAGGATCAGTTCCGAAATAACTTCCCGATTTCCGTTGCCTTGTTTGACCCGAAGCCGCAGGCGATGGTGTTTCGAATGCGTGCCAGCGTCTGAAACGCGGGCGCCTTCGGCTTGCGGTCAAACAAGGAACTTATTTCG
>Ga0316208_1002821_pt1 | contig 13424 bp, 11 predicted proteins | sample 3monopyrite_MG_FD_204944 | JGI IMG/M metagenome (GOLD analysis project Ga0316208, IMG submission 204944) | Microbial mat bacterial communities from mineral coupon in-situ incubated in ocean water Damariscotta River, Maine, United States -... | ecosystem: Environmental > Aquatic > Marine >... | reverse complement strand
TTTTTTATGCAAATCTATAGGAATACCACGTCCATCATCTTCTGTAGTTATTGAATTATCTTCGTTGATAGTAACAGTTATATTATCACAATGCCCAGCCAATGCCTCATCAATTGAGTTATCAACGACTTCATAAACCAAGTGATGAAGCCCTCTTGTACCAACATCTCCAATATACATGGAAGGGCGCATACGTACATGCTCCATACCTTCTAAGGCCTGAATAGAATCTGCTGAATAATTGTGCTTATTAAATTCTTCTTTTTTGTCGCTCATAATAATTTGAATAAATTTTAGTTCTATTTATGGCATAAAAAAATGACACATTTGCATCATTTTTTTGCACTAACAAATATACGCTTTTTAAGTACTTTTTAAAAGCTTTTTTATGGATTGAAATTGATAATTATCAACATTTGTTGATTATTTAAAAGTGGCTTAAAAAGCTTAAAAAGCGGCTTAAAATTGATTTTGATTGTTTTGCGTTCTTAGTGAAAACAAAAATTTGCTAAAGTTGATTATACGCTAAATTTTAACTTACTGTATTTAAAAAATTTGACTTAAAACAACAATCAAAAACCCAATTTATAAACAAACTCAAATTCTAAACATAGGGTTTTCCCTGATTTTTAAAAATACACAAAACACCTGATGTTTGGCTTTATAAAAAAATTGAATTTAGCGGTATCTATTAATCAATTTTTTAAAATTTATTATCATGAAAAAAATTACGATCTTACTCGTTTTATGTTGTCTTACATCTTCACTTGCAAATGCACAAATTACAGCTATACCAGATGCCAATTTTGAACAAGCACTTATAGATTTGGGTATTGATGCAACTGGTGTTTTAGATGGCTCTGTGTTTACTAATGATATTAATACTGTTACTTCTTTAATTGTGTCTAACAAAAATATTAGTGATTTAACAGGTATTGAAGATTTTGCTGCTTTAGTTACGCTTGTTTGCAATACTAATCAACTTACAAGTTTAAATGTTAGTCAAAATACATCGTTGGAAAGTTTATTGTGTACAGCAAATTTTATTTCCTCTTTAGATTTATCAAACAATACGGCATTAACTAACGTAAGCTGTAATAATAATAGTCTAACGAGTTTGAATCTTCCTAATACTACTTCATTGCAAGTTTTAGATTGTAATGCAAATAACCTTACAAGTTTGAATATATCTAATAATTCTGCTTTGTTTGATTTAAATTGTAGTACTAATCAGCTATCATCTTTAGATTTATCAAGCAATACTGCATTAACAAGTGTTGATGCTAGTAATAATCAACTTACTAGTATATCCTTAATAAATAACAATCTTTTAACATCGTTAGATTTAGGAACAAATTTACTAAGTAATTTAGATGTTTCTAGTAATGGTGTGCTAGAAAACTTAGTTTGCAATAATAATCAACTAACTAATCTAGATGTTTCTAATAATAGTGTGTTAACCTCAATTTTATGTCAAAACAATCAACTTACAAGCCTAGATGTGAAAAATGGAAATAATTCTCAAATAAATAATATATCTTTTAACGCAAGTAATAATCCAAATTTATTATGTATTACTGTTGATGATGTGAGTTATTCTAATTCGACCTGGTTTAATAAAGATCCTCAAACAATTTTTGATTTAACCTGTACAGTTTATGTGCCAGATGATAATTTTGAACAAGCCTTAATTGACCTAGGATATGACTCTGCACCTTTAGATGATTTTGTTTCAAAAGGAGTTATTGGAAATATTACTTCCTTAAATGTATCTTCAAAAAATATTTTCGACTTTACTGGTATTGAAGCTTTTGTTTCACTAGAAACTTTAACAAGTAGAGATAATCCAATCTCACAAAGTATAACATTTAATATAAGTCCTCTCACTTCTCTAAAGGTATTAGATTGTTCGAATAGCCAATTAACTAGTCTTAATGTTAGCAATAATACAGCATTAACAAATTTAAAATGCCAAAATAACCAATTAACAAATTTAGTTGTCACACAAAATACGGCTTTAACTCAGTTATGGGCTCATAACAACCAGCTTTCAAATCTAGATGTTACACAAAATACCGCTTTATCACAATTGTATTGTAGTACAAACTCGCTAACAGCACTAGATGTTTCCCAAAACATCGTTTTAACAGAATTGCGATGTCATGTAAATCAATTAACTAGTTTAAACACTTCTCAAAATATAGCCCTAACTGAATTGTGGTGTCGTGATAATCAAATAACAAGTTTAAATCTTTCTCAAAACGTTAGTTTGACGGATTTGATATGTAATAACAACCAACTTACAAATTTAGATGTAAGAAATGGGAACAATACGAATGTTACTACATTTAACGCAACTAGCAATATAAACTTATTATGCGTCTCTGTGGATGATGTTGCTTATTCTACTACAAATTGGACCAACATTGATACACAAACTAGTTTTAGCGTAGATTGTAGTACACCACAGACACAAATACTAGATTCTAATTTTGAACAAGCTCTAATAGATTTAGGAATAGATTCAGCTCCAATAAATGGCTTTGTTCCAACAATTAGTATAAATGGTGTTCTTTCGCTGAATATTCAAAATAAAAATATTAGTGATTTAACTGGAATTGAAGATTTTACTGCATTAGAAACTTTACTATGTAATACCAATCAACTTAATTCACTAAACATATCCAATAATCTTTCACTAATCACCTTAGCGTGTTATGATAATTTACTTATTAATCTAGACCTTTCTGCTAATACACTTTTAGAGACTATTATTTGTAATAATAATCAATTAAATTCATTAGATCTTACAAATAATCCCGCCTTGACCAATGTTAATTGTAATACAAATACACTCACAAGTTTGGATATAAAAAATGGAAATAACGCAAACATTACTAATCAATTTTTTAACGCCACAAACAATCCAAACCTTACCTGTATAAATGTTGATAATGAGGCATACTCTAATGCAAATTGGCTCAATAAAGATGTACAAACTGTTTATAGTACAGATTGTTCTACTTTAGGGCTTAACGATGTAAAACAAGCTATACATTTAACATTGTATCCTAATCCTGCGACAGATGTCTTATATATTAAAACCTCACAAAATGTACAAATCTCAAAAGTTGACATATATGATATTTCAGGTAAAAAAATTGTAATGTCTTCTTTATCTAACACAATTAATGTGAGCCGATTACAAACTGGATTATATTTTGTATCTATAACTGTAAATGATACTGAAATAACCAAAAAACTAATTATTAAATAGGGTTATAATTAGAAAAAGGCATATTTATAATTTTACTTAAATATGCCTTTTTAATAAAATATCTGTTATTTTTAAGCAAACTAACTTATTTATTTTTTACTTATCCTTCAATTATGAGCTTTTTTAAAAAGAATATTTCATTTTTTTTAATTCTTTATTTAACGATTTTTATTTTAAAACCTAATAGTATCATAGCACAAAATGGGAACAAAATAGATAGCCTTAAACAAATCGTTGACAATTCAAAAAACGATTCAATAGTAATGGATACTTACAACAAGCTTCGCAGAGCCACAGCGTATTCAAACCAAAAAGCATCACAACAATACACCTATAAATTTTTAGAATATGCTAAAAAACAAAAAGACTCCTTTCATATGGCTCTTGCCAATTATTATTTAGGGAATTCTTATGTAGCAAGCGGTAACTTTGAGAAAGCATTAAAATACTATTTCAAATCGGAAGCATATTTTGATCGTAAAAAAGATTCGGCACGTTTAAGTTCTGTATTAAATGGTATTGGGGCCGCATATGAAAATAATGGGGTTGATTCTCTTTCATTAAAATATTTTCTTCTATCAAGAGATATTAGTAGAGCAAGAAAAGATAAAAGAAGAAGTGGTATTGCATCAAATAATATTAGCAATATTTATAAAAAAAGAGGCAATTTAACAGCTGCCATTAAACATCTTAATGATGCAGTAAGCGATCTTAATAATCCGAAATTTAAACCCTATTTTATCACACTATCTATAAATTTAGCCAATGCCTATACAGAAAACAAAGAATACCCAAAAGCATTGTCTATTTATAATGAAATGCTTAAAAAAATAGATACGGTTAGCGATGCACTAAATTATGCATCTACTTTACGTGGTTTAGGAAACATTTATATTGCTAATAAGGAAAACCGAAAGGGATTACAATACTTAAAAAAGGCAATGGCTAAATATACTAATGGTAATTTTCTTAATGATCGTTTTAATACGATGAAGAATCTTATTGATGCGTATAAAATGAATAATCAAAATAAAAAAGCGCTTATGCTTTTTTATGAATATAATGCTATAAAGGATTCTGTTTTTACAGCCCAAAAAGATAAAAACCTTACTGAAGCCATTCAAAAATATGAAACCGAAAAGAAAGATAAAGAAATTACCGCTCAACAATTACAATTAAAACAGAATGAAACAGAAATTCTTAAAAAGAAAAATGAATTTAGAATAGCCTTATTTGGAAGCCTCTTACTACTCATTATAAGTTTTGGTATTTGGTTATTTTATAGACAACGCCAAAAGCTAAAAAGCAAAGAAATAGAAACCTTAAAAACTCAAAAAAAACTCAATAAATTGAAAGCAATTATTGAAGGTGAAGAAAAAGAACGCAACCGTTTAGCTCAAGATTTACACGATGGCATTAATGGAGATTTAGCGGTTATTAAATACAAAATATCTTCAATAGAAAATAAAAATTTAAATGAAACCGAAAACAAAGAATATAACAAAGCCATTGCAATGCTCGATAATGCAATTGAGCAAGTACGACACATTTCGCATAATTTGGCTCCACCATCGCTTCAAAATTTTAATTTAGTAGAAGCTATCCAACAATATTGTTCTAAAATTGAAGCCTTAAAAGTCGATTTTCAAAATTATGGTGAGTTTCACAATCTAAACAAAGAAATCGAGATCGCTATTTATCGCATTGTACAAGAAGCTATTAATAATATTGTAAAACACTCTAAAGCTACTGAAGCTTTGGTGCAAATAAACAATCATCAAGACAGCATGACGATTATAATTGAAGATAATGGTATTGGTTTTAATACTGAAAACAGCAAAGCAGGTTTAGGATTAAAAAATATAAAATCGCGAACAGAATTTTTAAAGAGTGAGTTTAATTTAGATTCTAATAAAAACGGAACAACCATTCAAATAGAAATTGATTTAAAACAATTAGACAATGATTAACATAGTTATTTTAGACGATCATTTAATGGTTTTAGAAGGTTTGCAAACCATGCTTAAAAATGACAAAAACATAACAGTTACAAACACATTTAGTCAAGGAAAAGATTTGTTAGATTTTCTAAAAACCAACACTCCAGATGTTATTTTATTAGATATTAATCTTCCCGACAGCAATGGTATTGACCTTTGTAAAACAATATTCACAAAAAAACCAAGCATTTATATTATAGGTCTATCAAATTACAGCGAAACTGGTTTTATAAAAAGCATGATGCGTAATGGTGCAAAAGGATATTTATTGAAAAATACGACTAAAAACGAGCTTATTGAAGCCATAAAAACTGTACATTCTGGTAGCAACTATTTACCAAAAGTTTTAAAAGACAAATTACTAAACGAAAGTTTTGGTGCACAAACCTCATCATTTGTACCAAAAATTACTCGTCGTGAAAAAGAAATTCTTACTTGCATTGCAGAAGAATTAACAAATAGCGAAATTGCCAAGAAACTATTCATTAGTATAAAAACAGTAGAAAGCCATCGTAAAAATTTACATCAAAAATTTGGTGTTCGTAATACTGCAGGACTTATAAAAGAAGCCTTTACAAAGGGGCTTTTGAGTTAAAAATTAATATTTTGTCATTTCAAAATGAGAAATCACATAATGAGATTCTTCGTCGCTTCACTCTTTCGGAATGATATTTTGGTTTTATAAGAGTTTAATCATTGGTTTGCTGTATTTAAAGAATATGCATTATTTAATGAATTTATAAGATTTTCTGCAAGTTTTAGTTGTTCCTTGTACTCAATCTCGGTTTTTATCCTATAGGTTTTAATAGCAGATGTAAGATTTGTAAACTCGTTGATAGATGATTTAGGAATATCCATGTACATTTCATTTTTTTGCGATGTATTAAAGCGAATATCAGCAATAGCACGCATATTCATACCTTTCCAAACAATATCTGCAAATAACCAAAGTGTCTTATCTTCAGCATCTGCCCAATATTCTAATTTTTTAAGCTGCATTTCATATGCGTTGAGCTGATTGGCAATAGATTGATCAAATAATTTTAGTGATCCAGAAGTCACGATTTGCTGATAAGTGCCAGTTGTTGGAAAAAAGGGATTGGATTGTCCCGCTATATTGAGAGCACTATAAATAGATTTGACATCCCAATTTTCTTGAGGCACAGCCAAAAATATCAATAGGCTATCACAGTTTCTAATTTTTTCATCACTAAATGTGAGTGCTTTTTTTAAGAAGTCTTTGTCTTTTTTCAAATCTTCTATAAGCGATTTGGATAATATAGTAGCAATTTTGTGTTCTTTTTTTCCCTCATTCCAATTATTAATTTGTAACGCAATTAAAATTCCAATTACTACAAGTATAATCTCGCCTATGGCGTATTTAAAGTATTGACCTGTTTTGTTTTTCATAATTAAGTATTGGCGTCTTCTTCTAAAGAATTTAATCATCTATTCAATCTTTCTTTAAATCATCAATTATCAATTCGTTCAATTTTTGTAGATGAGCAGTCATTTCAGTATGATAATTTATAAGAGCTACATTGTTCATAACTGAGAGCTTTAAACCATTTATAAAAGATTTTATACCTAACACTTTTTTGTATTGTGGGATTAATGTATTAACAGGAATTTGTGAGGGCTCTATAAAAACAAACGCTCCATTTTCTGCTGTTTTTTGAAAGTCAAATGCATTTAACATCTCGCTATTATGTATGGAAATGTCATAAAGATATTCTTCATATTCACGACGCATATGATGCTCTACATTAGCAATAAAGACATACTTTTTATCAAGTTCTAATAGGTGATTTTTAATAGAATCATTTGTAATATAATTTAGGTTTCCTGAGCCAAGTAGCTCTTTGTACGTATTGTTGGTAGGTATAAAGGTTTGCCAAAAGAATACTTGATAGATAGCCTCTTCAAACGTTAAAAAGTGGGATACTGTTTCTAGTTCTTTAAAATCTAGTAAATGTGCACTGGCTTTTGCTTTATTAGATCTAAAAGCTATGATACTATCAATATTTTTGAATTCTAATAGTAGATCTGCTTGTAAATTTTTTAAGTATTTTACTTCTTGCTTTCGAGCCTTTCTTCCTTCATTTGCATTATTTATGGATAAAGCAATTAAAATCCCAATGACCACAAGGATGATTTCTCCAATAGCATATAGCAGATACTTGGTGGTTTTGTTCTCTTTTATCATTGATTTACGGATATGACGGAAGATTTTAATCATGTTAGAGTTTCTTTAATTTCACAATCAATAGCCTTAATAAGTTGTTCTAAATCTACTAAGGATTTTTTTAGCCATTTTAATCGTAACGCCCTAAAATTGTATAAGTCCACCAAAGCATTTTTATAGCTTTCATTTTGTTTTAATTCTTTTAGATTTATCGGTGTGTTAATTTCTAAAGTAGCCTCGTCCAACCACTGATTCATAACTGGGCTAATTTTAAAATTTTTAAGTAATTCTTTCTTGTAATTAGGAAAATATTCTGCATACAGCATGGCTTCGCGACGATGAACATTCGAAAAATCAAGTTCATACATCAGCGTAATACGAAGACGTAATGAGTCGTTAGATATAATATTATTAGAACTATTTTCAAGATTTTTATAAGTGGTATTGGCATTGTTGAAAATATTATTAGAACCAAACCCTTCTACCCAATAACGCAATGAGTCTGTCACCTCATTTTTATACTGTAAATGATTTAATATTTTTTTACCAAATAAATTACTAACTTCCATAAACTCATAAAGTTCCAAAAGTTCTTTATGATTTTCTTTTAGGTCTATATTTAACTGGCTGAGGATATTTGTTTCATTAATCTTTAAGGTTCTGTTTTCGTGCCATGCATTTATTTGCACTGCAATGAGAATTCCTATAACTACTAATAAAATCTCGCCTACTCCGTAAAGGAAGTATCTACTGAATTTATTTTCAGTAAGTAACCGCTGACGCACGCGTCGAAATAATTTAATCATTAGCTTACAGTTAGGTTGCAAGTAGGAAATAAATAGTAGATATGGTTGGCTTACTTATTTGTTTCTAAAACTAGTAAAATGTTACAAAAAAAAGACACATTAACAAGCCTTAAGAACTGATTTTCAAACATGTATAATACTAAAGTAATGACTTTACACAGTAATAGCGTTAAGATTATCAAATGCTATGTTAACAAAAAATCGACTAGAACTTTTCTCTTATTTTTTTTACTACCTAGCATTCAGCCCAAAATCTTGCTCAACCGATTTGTACCAATCCTCGTCGCTGGCAGCATTCCAATCCACCCACTGCTCATCGCTCATGGAGGCTCTCCATGCTATAAATGGCTCGGCATCTGGCCCAACAGGATGTCTTAATTTCCAGTTCTTATTTTCTGCAACTTCTAAAATCTTGTTTGCAACTAGCGTTGGTGGTGTTGGTGTTTTTAACGCTGCTACAAAAAGACCTGCTTGGCGCTTTGAGTGTGGATAGATAGATGTATCATCTACAGAAATATCACTTGCCATTTGTGTATTTATGATACCTGGCTCTATTATTGCAACCTTAATATTAAATGGCTTTACTTCTTGCGCTAAAGCTTCACTTATCGCTTCTAGTGCATATTTACTTGCGGCATAAGCACCCAGAGGACTGTTAGAAATATGACCTGCAACTGAGGCGACATTAATAATACAGCCATTTTTATTTAATCGCATTTGAGGTAATACCGCTTTGGTACAGCGCAATACTCCCAAATAATTGGTATTCATAACTGCCTGAAAATCTTCTATAGGCATCTCTTCAACCGAACCATGACGCTCTATACCTGCATTATTAACCAATATATCTACACCTTCTTTTTGAATGATGGTATCCATACATTGTTTTACAGATGCATCAACATCTACATCCATTTTACTTATGGTAACATCAAGAGCTTCGGTTTTAATTTTTTGCTTCAAATCTGAAGCTGCATCGGGATTTCGCATTGTAGCAAATACTTTGTAACCTGCACGACCAAATGCCAAAGCTGTTTCTAAGCCAATGCCTTTGCTTGTTCCTGTGATAAGTACTGTTTTCATATTTATTTATTTTAAAATTTATTATTAATTAGTCGCCTTTATCTAAATGATTAACTAAAAACATATTTAGTTAAGCTTCAAAAACCACGCGCTGCTCAGAGGCATACCATTTATAATATGATGACTGAAATACTTTTTCTAAGCTATGCCGTTTTATTTTTAAACTTGGTGTTGTAAACCCGTTGGTAGTATTCCATTCGTCCATCATCACGACTATTTTTTCAATTTGTTCATACTTTTTTAAAGAGGCATTAACCTCTTCTATAGATTGTTGTAAGCTCTCACTTAATTCTACTTTGGTTTTCGCTTTTCCTAATATTGAAATCGTAACTAATGCCATAGGCTGTGGCAAGCCAAAGCCAACTAAGCAGATTTGTTCAATATCTGTATTTTTCGAAATTTTCAATTCAATGGGAGAAGGAGAGATGTACTTTCCTTTATCGGTTTTAAATTGGTCTTTTATTCTACCTGTAATGGTGAGATAACCCTCATCATCATAATCACCAATATCTCCTGTTTTAAAATAGCGATCTTCATCAAATACAGTTGCAGTAATGTCTGGAGCTTTGTAGTAGCCTTTAAAAAGACAACTATTATGAATTAATATTTCACCGCCTTCAGAACGTTTAGTGGTTACACCTTCTAAAGACTTTCCTACTGTACCATTTTTACTTTGACCCTGTGTATTACTATGCGAAATACAGCAATCTTCAGTCATCCCATATATTTGCTGAATTGTAATTCCAATTTTAGAGTACCATTTTACCAAGTCCGATGAAATTGGTGCTGCACCAGAAGCAATAAATCTAGCCTTAGACAAGCCTATTTTTTTTTTAATTTTTTTCTTTACTATAGTGTTTAAAATTGGAATAGATAATAATAATGTCAATTTTTTGTACGGAATAGTCTCTAGTATTTTTTCTTGAAATTTGCCCCAAATTCTTGGAACGGCAAAGAATAAGTCTGGCTGTACAGCCATTAAATTTTTAGAAAATGAATCTAACGAATGTGCGAAAATTAATTGCCCTCCTTGAAAAAGTATGAGATTATAAGCACAGCGTTCTGCTACATGCGCTAATGGTAAATAGGAAAAGAATTTTGGATAAAGAGGCAATTTGGATAGGCCACCCAAAGTCTTAGCGCTAATTGAAAAATTACCAAAAGTATGCATCACACCTTTTGGTTTTCCAGTAGTGCCAGATGTATAAATAATGGTCTGTAATTGGTTAACCTTAGGCATCGAAAAATCGAGTAATTCAGCTTCTTTCTCAATAATTTCTTCCCATGATCGTCCTACCTGTTCTCCAAATATTTTTACACTAATCATAGGAATATTTGGTATGCCGTTCTTTTGGGATTTAAAATTATCTAATTTACCAATGATGATGGCCTTGGCTTCACTGTGAGTTAAAATTTGATTAACTCCTCTTGCACCTAAAGTCGGATAAATAGGAATAGATATATAGCCAGCCATAGAAATAGCCAATTCTGCAAGAATCCAATGCGAACAATTTTTAGAAAGCAGTGCAACATGGCTCTTCTCAGGTAATTTGAGTTGTAATAAATAGGATGCCATTTTTCTGACTTCTCTGCCAGCTTCGTAATAAGAAAAAACATGTTGATGCCCTTCAAAATTTTGAATTAAAAAGGTGTTTTTAGGTGTTTCTTTTTCCCAATGTAGAAAAGCTTCGATTGTAGAATTAAATTCGATCATACTATTGATTTTTAAACCTATAAGTTATGTTTTAAAAGTTTATAATCTGTTTCAAAAATATTTAGCACCTCTGAAGAAGGATTCATCTCCGTTTTTTTAACACCACAATCGGTTAATATTTTAGTCAGATCTTGTGCCTTTTTATGTTTCCAAAACGCAACTTTAGTAAATCCAATGGCATACACTTCGCCCATGTGTTTAAAAATCTGCCGATGATACACCCATTTATCATCCCAGCCTTCCAAGACTAGAGTGATGTCAAATTTAGTCCATCGTTTTAGCGGTTTCTTATAAATGAATTTTTGAGAACCAAGCACAGGGAATATACCTTTTTTAAAAGTGTTATCATAAAGTTTAGAACGAAAAAGCACCTCAAACCTTATAAAATCCATGTAATAGAAATACTTGGAATTTGCCATGTATTTTAAAGAATCACAATCCAAAATACTCACCCTTCTATGACGAGTGAGATTAGCTTCTAAATCTACTTTTTTCCAAAAAAATTTTGAACCTAAATAGAGATAGATTATATGTAACCAATAGTATAACATAGATTTACTATTTAGTTGGTCTCTGCATCTGCTAATGTCTTGGTATCTACATATTGCTGAAAGGCAATAACTTTACCATCTGCATTGAGCGTCCATAAATGTGCTGCTTGCACGTTATAGACCTTTCCTGTTGTTTTTACTTTGGCATCATAACGTAAGGTTGCTAAAACCTTATTATCACTCATGTTATGAAGTTGAATGTCTTTCAAATGAAAATACTCGTGGTTAGCGCCAAGACGTGCAAAAACACCATTTAGTATAGCATCTGAACCAATGTATGGATTGCCATCTGCGAGTGAATTACCTTCGGCTTCGTTCCATTCGATATTAGGATGCATAGATCCCAAAACGGTAGGCATGTCTCCCGTTACGAAAGCTTTATACATATTGTCAATGATTTGAGTATTATCTTTGGTTTCTTCAGTTTTCATTTCAACCCTAATCAATCGAATGGTTACGGTTTTACTCAAATTTGTAACCGTATGTGGTGCTTCTGGTTCTTTATACATCGTAAACGGCATTGGTAAAGGCTCTGAGATTTTTCGTGAGTCAAAAATGATATTGCCTTCACCATCTGAATCCGTAAAATCTCCAGCCTCTTGTATATATAACGCACTCGGCCAACTATGATGATGTAACGGTTCTATTTCACCTGGTAACAAAGAAACTTCTAGCACTCTTACATGATCATTTTCTAACAAAATTTTGTGGTTGTCTGGTGCTGCGATAACCGCATCTAACTCTAATGGCCAATCTGCTGGATTACCTGTTTTGTAGATTAATTTTTGACTAGCTTCCCCTTCTTGCCCTAAACATTTTAGATTTATGGAAATCAGCACGATAAGCGTAAGCAACAACTTAATAGTTTTCATAATTTTGATATTTGGTTTTGTTATTAATTTGATTTATGTACTTCTAATTCTATTTCTATCAAAAATTCTGGAATTGCTAATTCCTTTACACCAAGCCAAGACCCTGTTGGGAATTGGGTTTTATAAATTTCAGTTCTATAGCCAGCAACTTCTAAAAATTTAGCCATATCAGTGGTAAACACATTTTCTACAACCACATCGTTAAATGTGCAGCCATAATGTTTTAGGATTTTGTCTAAATCTGCGTAACAATTTTTCATCTGTTGTTCAAAATTGTCTATTGCAGTTGGGTTGCCTTCATCGTCCATACTTACGGCTCCAGAGATTTTAATTGAATTGCCAATTTTTACAGCATGAGAATAGCCATAAGCCTTTTCAACCTCTGGACGCAGTAAAAAGTAGTCTGGTGTTTCGCTTACAGAATGCGCAATAGTCTCTGCTTTTTCTACTATGGTTACTTGTTTTGGCATTTCACTACAACTTGATATTGAATTTATTAGACTTAAAAAAAGTACTCCAATAATAACTTTTGTTGTTTTACTCACTGCTTTTCTAATATTCATTTTGTGTTCGTGATTTTTCTTTGAGAGGCTCATATTTAATAGTGTTTATTTATGTAAAATTTTCGGGTAATCCCTCTACCTGTTGTTCATCTAAAACCAAAGTTTCATTGGCCTAATTTATATTTGTAGTGTACTCTGTTGATAGTTCATTAATTTCCGTAGAAAGCCGTTTATAGGTTTCTAAATCTTTAGTACTTAAATTGACCCCAGAATGCTTAAATCTATCTAAAACCTTACTTACCAGTATTTTTTTTTGGATCTTTAAGCGTTTTGCCTTCTTCTGAATTAGTGTAGGATTGAAAGGTATTATATATGTCTTTGTCAGAACCAATACCAGTGAATAAAGAGTCTGTTTTTTGATATGCTGCTAACC
>Ga0316208_1002820_pt1 | contig 13432 bp, 9 predicted proteins | sample 3monopyrite_MG_FD_204944 | JGI IMG/M metagenome (GOLD analysis project Ga0316208, IMG submission 204944) | Microbial mat bacterial communities from mineral coupon in-situ incubated in ocean water Damariscotta River, Maine, United States -... | ecosystem: Environmental > Aquatic > Marine > Coastal... | reverse complement strand
GCTGTTAACCCAGATAGACTAAAAAGTATGGATATTAGTATTTCGGATATTTTCGCTGCCTTAAAAGTAAATAATGAAAACACAGGTGGTGCTTACATTGTCAGAAACCATAAAGCCAACTTTATTCGTGGCGAAGGGCTTGCCAGATCGATTGATGATTTAGAAAATATTGTTATTAAAACCAAAAATGGAACTCCAATATTAATAAAAGATGTTGCCATAGTTCAATTTGGGCACGCAGTGCGGTTTGGTTCATTTACTAAAAATGGTGAAGGCGATGCCGTTGGTGGAATGATATTGATGTTAAAAGGCGAAAACTCCAACGAAGTAATTAGTAGAGTTAAAGAAAGAATAGTTGAAATAGAAAAATCCCTGCCAGAGGGAATAAGCATTAAGCCATTTATAGACCGAGCAAAATTAATCGATAGGACTACAAGCACAGTATCTACTAATTTGTTGGAAGGTGGGCTGATAGTAATCTTTGTATTAGTTCTCTTCCTTGGAAATTTTAGAGGAGGATTAATCGTAGCATCAACAATCCCACTTTCATTGCTTTTTGCATATATTATGATGAATTATTTTGGAGTATGGTCAAACCTAATGAGCCTTGGAGCAATTGATTTTGGTATCATTGTCGATGGTGCTGTAATTATAGTAGAAAGTGTAGTTTTTTACACTTCACAACATATCAAAAAGGTGAAGAATAATAATTTAACACAAAAAGATTTAGATGATATTTCAAATAAATCTTCTAGTAAAATGATGAATGCAGCATTTTTTGGACAGCTTATTATTCTTATAGTATTCATACCTATATTAACATTGCAAGGAGTGGAAGGAAAAATGTTTACTCCTATGGCAATGACTTTTAGCTTTGCTGTCATTGGTGCTATGATATTATGCCTAACTTATGTACCTATGGTTTCTGCACTTTTTATGAGTAAGAAACCATCACAAAAAGAAATGATTGGTGATAAATTTATCAAATTTTTGGTCAAACAATACGAACCGTTATTACATAAAGCACTCAATAAAAAAGCTGCAATATTATCTTTTTCAGTAGTGATCTTGGGCTTAGCACTTTATACATTTACTCGAATGGGTGGGGAGTTTATTCCCAATTTAGAGGAAGGCGACATTGCGATGCACGCAATTCTCAAACCTGGGAGCTCATTGGAAGAAACGGAGAAAGTTTGTACAATAATTGAAAATAATATTTTAGAAAATTTCCCAGAAGTTATTGACATTGTATCAAGGATAGGTGTTTCTGATATTCCTATTGACCCAATGCCTATGGATATTGCAGATATGTTCCTAATATTAAAGCCAAAAGATCAATGGGTTTCGGCTTCCTCCAAAGAAGAGTTATTTGATAAAATTAAATATTCACTTAGATTTTTACCAGGTGTTAACTTCGAGTTTTCGCAGCCAGTCGAAATGCGATTTAATGAGTTATTGTCAGGCGTTCGTGAGGATGTTGCTATCAAATTATTCGGTGAAGATTTGGAAGTATTAGCTAAATATGCACAAAAAATTTCCAAAATTATAGCATCGGTTGATGGTGTTTCTGATATGAAAGTAGAAGCTACCAAAGGTCTTCCGCAAATGATTATACAATACGATAGAGAAAAACTAGCAAGGTATGGATTAAACATCCTTGAATTGAATACAGTAGTTAGGACAGCATTTAGTGGTGAAACTGCTGGTGTAATCTTCGAGGGCGAAAAACGTTTTGATTTGGTTGTAAGACTAAAAGCGGAACATAAACAAAGTATAAATGATTTGAAGAATATTTATATAACATTGCCAGATGGTAACCAGTTACCAATTAGAGAAGTTGCAAAAATTAGTTATCAAGACGGACCGATGCAAATATCGAGAGAAGGTACCAATAGAAGAACTTATGTTGGTATAAATGTTAGAGGAAGAGATGTCGAATCTGTAGTTAATGAAATTCAAGACAAATTAGATGCAGATCTGGGATTGCCAGCGGGATATTATTTGAAATATGGTGGTGCATTTGAGAACTTACAGAGAGGTAAAGCACGCTTAATGATAGTAGTGCCGATTGCCTTAGTTTTAATTTTTATACTTTTGTATTTTGCACTAAAATCATTTAGTCAAACTATAATGATTTATATGGCTATTCCATTATCCGCAATCGGTGGTATATTTTCCCTATGGTTTAGAGATATGCCTTTTAGTATATCCGCAGGCGTAGGTTTTATTGTATTATTCGGGGTTGCCGTGCTCAATGGGCTCGTCCTTATAACCAGTATGAATGAACTTAAAAAAGAGGGAATGGCATTAAAAGATAGGATTATCAAGGGTACAAAAGAACGTATCCGACCAATATTCCTTACGGCATCTACTGATATACTTGGCTTTTTGCCAATGGCAATTTCTACCTCGGCTGGAGCTGAAGTTCAACGCCCACTTGCAACCGTTGTCATAGGTGGTATGCTTACTGCTTCTTTATTAACCTTGATTATTATTCCTATTTTATATAGTATAATTGAACATAGGGCTGAAAAACGATTAGAGAAAAAATCACGGAAAGAACAAAAGATGGATGATAATAATAATGGGTTAAAAACAGGAGGAGTAAACTTAGCAACATTCTTTATAGTACCAATAATTGGGATTTCCTTATTTTTTGGGCAACCTTTAGTAGCACAAGAAAACACCATATATTATTCATTAGAAGATGCAATATCGACTGGTCTTAATAATAATGGTAGCATAGAAGCAGCTAATTACGAAGTTAAAAGATTAAAAGAGTTAGAAAAAACATCTTATGATTTTGGGAAAACAAATCTTTATCTTCAATATGGTCAATTCAATAGTTTCGAAACAGATTTCGGATTTACAATTAGTCAGAAATTCCAATTTCCAACTGTATATTCTAACCAAAGTGCATTGGCAACAGCCAATATAAAAAGTGGAGAATTACAAAAAAAACAGACAGAAAATGATTTAATAACAGAAATAAAAAATACATGGTATCAGTTAGTTTATTTAAAAGAACTTAGCAAATTGCTCAATTATCAAAATGATATTTATATCCAATTTCTAAAAGCTGCTGAACTACGTTATGAAACCGAAGCAGGTACATTGCTTGAAAAAGTAACGGCTGAGTCGAAAGTAACTGCTGTAAAAGTAAGAATTTCACAAAATGATTCGGACGTAAAAATATTCAGAAAGAGATTTCAAGTTTTGCTTAATAGCCAGAATCCAATAGATATACCACAAGAGTTTATAACAAAAAAAATATTAGAGCTTAATTTAGATACAAATTTAATCGATACAAATCCAAATTTGAGAATGCTTGTCAATATGATTAATGTAGGTGAGAAAAAACATTCATTAGAAAAATCAAAAATATTACCAGGTGTTTCTCTTGGCTATAATAATCAATCATTTATTGGCAATTATAACATAGATGGAGCAAATGTATTTTACGATGGAAGCCAACGATTTACTAGTTTTCAAGCGACATTATCTATTCCTGTTTGGCTGAAACCAGATTTGGCTCGAATAGAGGCCGCAAATTTGGAAAAACAGAAAGCAGAAATAGATGCAAATTATTATAGGAATATATTGATTGGTGAATACGAACGGATAGTAGGAGAATACCATAAGTTTTCAACCATAATTGATTATTACGAAAAAAATGCACTACCACAAGCCGACTTAATATTATCTAATTCAAAGAAAAGTTTTGAAAGTGGTGCAATTGATTATGTTGAATATATACAAAGTTTAAATTCTGGAATTCAAATCAAAGACAGTTACTTAAATATATTAATGAGATATAACCAGTCAATAATTTCAATAGAATACCTATCTGGGAAAAGATAATTCAAATAGTCAATTTAGAAATAAATTAAAAAATATTTAATAAAAAATAAACAATAATCAATAAGATATAAAATGAAAAATAATAAAATAATATTAATATTCGCATTCCTTATAATAGGAATATTTAGCATTTCATGTAATAGTTCAGAAGAAAATAGGGAAAAAGCAGGACACGATGACCATGACGACCACGGTGAAGGTGAAGAAGGGACAGTTTCTCTTACCAAACTCCAAGTAGATGCAATCGGATTAAAAATAGTTAATCTCGAATCTCGTAATATTGACCTTGGAATCCAGGTTACAGGTACTTTAGAACTTCGACCTCAAGATATTGCTGATATTAGTCCTATCCTCGGTGGAGTTATTAAAGATATTATGGTCATTGAAGGTGATGCAGTTAAAAAGGGGCAAATATTGGCAACCATGGAACACCCTGATTTTATTCAGCTCCAACAAGATTATGTCAAAAGTATTACAACTTTAGAATATATTGAAAAAGAATTTCAAAGACAAAAGGAATTATATGAAGAAAAAGTTGGTTCTGGAAAAGAGTTCCAAAAGATTAGTTCTGATTATAAAACTGAAAAGTCTTTAGCTAAAGCACTAAGAGCAAAACTCAATATGTTAGGGTTAAATGCGGAGAAAATTGCAGAGGGGGATATATTCACTGTTGTTAATATAATATCTCCACTCAATGGTATAGTTAGCTTAGTAAAAACGAATATTGGGTCTTATGTGGGACCATTTACAAACATATTTGAAGTAGTTAATAATGACGAACTACATGCAGGTATCAGAGTATTTGAAAAAGATATAAATAAAATAAAAGTAGGGCAGAAAGTATTTTTTAAAACATCAAGTATTATTGGGGAAGAATTTGAATCCGAGATATTTGCTATAAGCCCCTCTTTTGAAGAGAAGTCTAAGTCTCTATTTGTACACGCAGATATACTAAATAGGCACAAGAATCTTATTTCAGGAATGTATATAAACGGTAGAATATTGGTAGAGAATAATTTATCCAATGTACTACCCGAACATGCTATAGTAGTGGATGACGAGAAGTCTTATATTTTTGTTAAAATACAAGGGACAGAACAAAAACACGAACATTCGGAGAATGAAAAAGAGAAGAAACATGACCACGATAATCATAATGATGAGAATGATAACCAAGGGCATTCTGAACACAAAGAAGAAGGTTGGACTTTCAAAATGATTGAGGTGAAAACTGGTCATACAAATAATGGATATACAGTTATAAAACTTTTAAAACCATTACCAAAAAATGCTAAAATTGCTGGATTAGGTGCATATTATCTTTTAGCAGAAATGAGAAAAGAGGAGGCCGAACATAGCCATTAATTAGCATGATAACTAAAATTAGAGCATTTATAATATACAATTAAATAAGTTTCAATCACATCATCCGGTGACCCAAATCATCGGATGATTTATTTTTGATTAACCAATAATATTAGTAAATAAGAAGATAATTCGAACAATCAAATTAAATAAGAACTCTACTTTTTAGATGAGGCAGATTATAGTTTTTTTTATTTATTTTTGAGCATTCTCTATAAAACTTAACATCTCATTAAACTTAGGATTAGTAAATAAAATTAGATCATCAAATTTATAAATAATATTGATGCTATCTTCAAACTTATCTTGAATAAATTCAGTATTCGAAATGAAATATTTATTTTTTATATTTTCTAAGTCTATTAATTCATTTTCAACTATGCAGTCATTCATAGAAACCACAAATGTTTTGCTTACTCTAATTATTGTTTTTTCTGGAATCCTAATTGAAAACGTAAAAGCATCTGTATCGATTGTCGGTAATATAATTAGTGTATCTATATAGTTTATTTCATTAACTTTTTTGCAGAAAAGATTAACAGATTTATGATACTTATTCAAATACTCTATATGTGAATTTGTGGGTAACCATTTAGTTAGCATTCTTTCTGCCCAGGTCTCTAATTTGGATATATTTCGTTTCTCAGATTGCAAATATATTTGATAATTAGGTTGACTCATAGGAGTTAAAAAGTAAAATAATAGTTGTAAAATAATAATAATTATTATAAACTTATTATTTAATTTATTTTGGGAGTAAAATAAAGCTAATAAAATGAATATCACTCCAATTGGGAGTAAAATGTACCCCTTATTATAGTGGAAAATCATAAAAAATAAAATAGGAGTAAAAAACCAGAGAATAAGTTTATAATCAATATTTTTAAAATTAAATTTTATTTTTTTAAATTTATTGAAATTTAATAATATCAATAATAAAATGGGAACGAAAAAGTAAAAAGTAATTGATATCATTGCAGATAAATTTTTGAAAAATGTTGATTTGGGGATTGGACTATCATAAATAAATCTCGAGAAATACTCACTTGCACCACCAATAGAACTAACCATAGGCATAAACCAAGCGAGAAAAATAATAATTGATAATATAAAATTCAAACTCATTTTAATAATATTGTTTTTAATATAAAGTCTATTTTCCCAAAATATGTACAATACCAATGGGATACAAAGTAAGCCAGTGGTTTGTCTAAACCCAGCTATCAATGCTAAGATAGGAAAAAGTAATAATATCTTTGTACGATGAAATGATATATAATATATTAATCCTCCTGCAAATAAATCAAATATATAGTTTTCATTTACAACTCCATAAAAATATATTCCTGGGTTACTAAACATCAAAAGTAATAAGAAGAATGATTTCTTGTAATCTAAAAATTTATTGAATAATAGAAAAAAAATAATAGCTGAGAATACTGAAAAAATAATCGAGAAAAAAACTTGACCATAAGAAGGGGAGAAACCCAAAAATTGAAGAAAATTTATAGTTTTAACATATAGGTAATATCCCGGTAGATGTGGTATTTTATTTGCCAAACTAAATTCTTTAACTGCGGCTTCATATATTACTGGGTCAGCAGAAAAATATGACATTTCATCTAAGCTAAAGAAAAACCGACTAGAGAAGACTATAATAATAATAATAAATATGTAAAAGTATTTTAGATTTGCCATCTATTTATTTGAATTTTTCGTAAATTGAATATAACAATTATGATAATATCAATTAACAATTGAGTTAATTTTATATAGAATTGTAAAAAAGAATGTGCAATTTAATAATTAAATAAATAAGGCAATATATGTTTAGCAAAATGAAAGATTTTCTTGAGAACGAAATCCAATCTTTACACGAACAAAAATTATATAAACATGAAAGAGTAATCGAATCACCCCAAGGTTCAGAAATAAAAGTAAGTGGAAAAATGGTACTAAATTTTTGTGCTAATAACTACTTGGGCTTATCATCTCACCCAGACTTAGTAAAGGCAGCTCATAACGAAATTGACAAAAGAGGTTATGGCTTATCATCTGTAAGGTTTATATGTGGAACTCAGGACCATCACAAATTACTTGAAGATAAAATGTCAGAATTTTTGGGAGCAGAGGCAACAATTCTATTTTCATCAGCATTTGATGCAAATGGTGCAGTGTTCGAACCTCTTTTTGGCAAAGACGATGCTATTATCACAGATTCGCTAAATCATGCATCTATTATTGACGGAATAAGGCTATCAAAAGCACAACGCTGGATATTCAATCACGGAGATATGACAGATCAAGAGACTACAGACAATAAAACTGGCAAAACCTTAAAAGGATTAGAAAAATGTTTGCAAGAAGCAGAAAAATGCAGATTTAAAGTCATTGTTACAGATGGTGTTTTTTCTATGGATGGGGATATTGCTAAATTGGACCAAATTTGCGATTTAGCTGATAAATATGATGCTCTCGTTCTTATCGATGATAGCCATGCAACTGGTTTTATGGGTAAAACAGGTCGTGGAGTACACGAACATTTTGGAGTAATGGATAGAGTTGACATAATTACTACTACATTCGGAAAGGCATTGGGTGGAGCTTCTGGCGGTTGTGTCTCTGGTAAAAAAGAAATAGTAGAATATTTGAGAAACAAAGCGAGACCATATTTATTTTCTAATACAGTAGCACCAGCTGTGGTAGGTGCAACTCTTAAATGTTTAGAGATATTGTCAAATTCAACGGACTTACGAGATAAATTAGAAGAAAATACTAAATATTTCAGAGCTGAAATGACAAATGCAGGCTTCGATATTATAGATGGTATTCACCCAATAGTACCAATTATGTTTGGGAAATATGATAATTCATCAGAATTAGCAGTAAAATTTGCCGATAGAATGCTTGAAGAAGGTATTTATGTTATTGCATTTTCATTTCCAGTAGTACCTCGTGGGTTAGATAGAATTAGAGTTCAAATATCAGCAGGGCACAGCAAAGATCAAATTGAAGAAGCAATCAATGCATTTATTAAAGTAGGTAGGGAATTGAATGTTATAAAATAATCAAATATATATTTGATTTTAAAACTTTAAAACAAGGGGTATTTACCCCTTGTTTTGTATTTATATAATTCAAAAAAATAAAGCTGAGATTTATTGCATTAATATAAAAGCATTCGATTTTTCTGAAAGTATTTTTAATTTTTTGTAATTAAAATGAACAAGCAATTGTGCTTTCACCACGATAATCATAGAATCCAATACCATTTTTACGGCCATAATGACCTGCAGCGACTACTTTCTTTAAAAGTGGACATGGACGATACTTAGAGTCTCCCAAGTCATTATGAAGCACTTCTAATATTGCCAAGCAAGTATCTAAGCCAATTAAATCAGCCAATGTTAATGGCCCCATTGGATGGGCAAAACCTAATTTAGCAACTGTGTCTATTCCTTCTACAGTTCCAATACCTTCCATCAGAGCATAACAAGCTTCATTGATATAAGGCAACAATATACGGTTGGCGATAAAGCCAGGATAGTCATTTGCAAGAACTGGTACTTTTTTTAATTTTATTGATGTTTCTTCTATCAACTTATAAACTTCATCAGATGTATTAAGACCTCTGATAAGTTCAACTAATTTCATAATTGGAACTGGGTTCATAAAGTGCATACCAATCACTTTTTCTGGTCTTTTTGTTTGAGCTGCAATTTCTGTTATGGAAATTGTAGATGTATTAGATGCTAAAATAGCATTGTCATTAATTTTTTCGTCTAAATCTCTGAATATTCTAAATTTCAAGTCCTTATTTTCTGTAACTGCTTCTATTACCAAATCTACATCTTCACCGTCAAAGAGATTAGTTGTACCAGTAATTCTTTTCAGAATTTCATCCATATTTTCTTCTGATATTTTCTCTTTTTTAACCATTCTCGATAAATTCTTTGCGATTGTATCCAAGCCTTTTTGCAATGATTTATCATTTAAGTCACATAAAATCACTTCATATCCAGTTTGTGCAAATATATGAGCTATACCATTTCCCATAGTGCCTGCACCTAATATTAAAATTTTATTTAATTCCACAATTTACCTTATCTTAAAAATGTAAAAATATTTATTGCAAATTTAAAAAATCTTAATTTATTAGTAAAGAATATGTATTAATTGCTTATATTATGTCTATAAATTTCTTTTAAAATAATAAAGATGAAAATGGACAATCTATTCAAAGCCTTAATAGTAAAGGAAAATAATGATGGCTCGTTTAGTAGAGCTATTGAGGATAATAAAATTAGTGATTTGCCAGATAATGGTGTACTTATTCGAGTTAAATATTCAGCTCTTAACTATAAAGATGGACTTTCAGCGAGTGGTCATAAAGGTATTACTAGAAATTATCCACATACTCCAGGAGTTGATGCTGGTGGAGTTGTTATGGAGTCGAAGTCTGAAAAATTTGTAAAAGGAGATGAAGTAGTAGTAACTGGACATGATTTAGGAATGAATACAAATGGCGGGTTTGGACAATATATTAATGTTCCTGCGGATTGGATTATTAAGTTAGCAAATAACCTTACATTAAGAGAAGCTATGATATATGGCACGGCTGGAATTACAGCTGCAATGTGCGTATATGAACTAGAGAAGCATCATATAACTCCAGATAAGGGGAAAATAATAGTTACTGGGGCAACTGGTGGAGTTGGTTCGATGGCAGTTGCTATTTTATCGAAAGCTGGCTATGATGTAATTGCTTCAACTGGCAAAATGAACCAAATTAAATTTCTACAAAGCATTGGAGCAAAAGAAATTATTCATCGTTCCGAGGTCATTGACAAATCGGGGAGACCTTTGTTAAAATCAAGATGGATAGGTGCAATTGATACCGTAGGTGGTAAAACCTTATCTACAGTTATCTCGCATACTGCTCAGCACGGCACAGTTTGTTGTTTGGGATTGGTCGAATCTGATAAATTAGAAACAAGTTTATATCCTTTTATTTTGAGGGGTATTACATTGATTGGTATTGATTCTGCAGAAAGAGGTTTACAACTTAAACGTTATTTATGGAATCAACTTGCGTTGCAATGGAAACCTGATAATTTGGAATTGATGGCAAAAGAAGTGAAATTAGTTGATATTGAAGAAGAAATTGATAAAATATTAGATGGTGGTCAAGTAGGAAAAGTCTTAATTGATTGTAAGTAAATATATTGTATCAGCAAAAATTAGTAAGATCGTAGTGATTAATTATTAGGGAATGCAGATAAAAATCTTCCCTAATATTAAATCATATTATTTTGAAACTTCTATAACCTCAAATTCTTGGTCCCCATTCGGTATTTTCGCTATTACTTTTTCGCCAACTTCACAACCTAATAAAGCTTTTCCAACAGGAGACTCTACCGACAACTTATCTTCTAAATAATCCGCTTCTGCATCACTAACTAATTGATAATCAAACTCCTCACCGGAAGCAGTATTTCTAATCTTAACAAAAGACAAAATAAACGCTTTGCCCTCAGGAAATTCATCAGTATTTATTACCTGGGAATTCGCCAATGTGTTTGAAATTTTATTTATTTTTAACTCCATAAGTGCTTGTGCATTTTTTGCTGCGTCATAATCTGCATTTTCCGACAAATCACCATGTGAGCGAGCTTCAGCAATCTGATCAGCTATATTCGCTCTGCCTTTGGTAGTTAATTCATTTAATTCTTTTTCTAATTCTTCTCTTTTTTCTTTGCTTAAGTAAATTGTTCCAGACATATTTACTCCAATATTAAATTATACAAAATTTTTAAATAAATGGGGTGCTATCTACTATTTCAATTCCAAAGCTATTAATACCAATTCTCCTTTTGGGACTATTGGTAATTAATCTCATTTTTTTAACACCAAGTTTTGATAATATTTGGGCCCCGATCCCATAATCTCTAGTGTCCTCTTTTATACCGAGTTTTTCATTTATTTCACTCGAATTTAAAACATCTTCTTGTGATATATGGGCTTTGATTCGGTCGCTAAGACTGACATCATCTTCGGTTCTATGAATAAGTAATAATACTCCACTTCCTTCTTTTTCAATCATTTTAAGAGCTTTTACCATTTTCGAATTATCTTTTGACATTAACGAAGCAAATATATTTGAAGTTAAATCTTCGGAATGGGCTCTTACCAATACCCTATCGCCATTTGACCAATTTCCTTTTACAAGGGCAAGGTGTTCATTATTATTAATAATATTTCTAAATATTTTTAATTCAAACAATCCATATACAGTTTCTAATTTTGTTGTAGATGTAAGCTCTATTAAAGATTCCTTCTCTAATCTATACTTGATTAGATCTTTGACAGTAATTATTTTCAAATCGTGTTCTTTTGCAAATATACTAATATCGTCAAGACGTGCCATTGTACCATCTTCATTAATTATTTCGCACAGAACACCCACTGGCTTTAATCCTGCTAAATTCATCAAATCAACAGTTGCCTCTGTATGCCCGGACCTTCTTAATACTCCGCCTTCTTGTGCAATTAATGGAAATATATGTCCAGGTCTGGCTAAATCATTGGGTTTTGTACTATGATTTGAAATTGCTCTAATGGTAGCCGCTCTATCCAATGCTGAAATACCAGTCGTTGTATCGTGAAGGTAATCTACTGAAACAGTAAATTTTGTTGCGTGTAATGCCGAATTATTTTTCACCATCACTTCTAAGTCTAATTCTTTGGCTCTATCCGAGGTAATAGACATACATATTAAGCCTTTTGCATAAGAAGACATAAAGTTAACAGTTTCTGGTGTGCAAAGCTCAGCCGAGGCAATCAGATCGCCTTCGTTTTCTCTGTCTTCATCGTCCATTACTATAATCATTTTGCCAGAGACTAAGTCTCTTAATGCTTCATCAATTGTATTCATTTGGTCTGGCTTCTGTTTTATTAATCTGTTTTATATTAATAATAAAAATAAATCTTTCATCTCATTTATTAATTGAATTATAAGATGAAAGATTAATTTATATCTACTTTGATAGTTTAACTTTTCTTATTTGCAATCGCTGTTTTTTCAAAAGTCATTATCACATTTTGGGCTACTTCAAGTTTGACAGTATTATCGGTGTATTCAACTATTTTTCCATGAACTCCTGATGAGGTAATGACTTTTTCATTTTTTTGTATGCCGTCTAACATAGCTTTATGTTCTTTGTTTCTTTTTTGTTGTGGACGAATCATTAAAAAATAAATTATTGCAAACATTGCGGCAAACATAATCATTGTACTCATTCCACCACTTCCATCTCCACCTTCGCCTGGAGGTGCCATTGCAAATACTTCTGTAATCAACATATTTTCCTTTACGTTTTTAAATAGTTTGCACAAAATTACAAAATAAATTTAAAATATGTATCACTAATGTTTTAATTCTTTCAATCTAATTATATTCCTATTTTATAAGGCTTCAAAAACAAATTAATTTAAAAAAACTCTGACCAATAGGATAATCAGTCAGAGCTACTTTTAGGCATAAAAGTAAATTGCAAATTAATGCTTATGTAAATATATGAACTAAAATAACTAATTTAGTAAGTAGAAAGACTTAATTTGAATCTTGGAAGAGGGGGTATGTATCTAATATTTTATTTTAATTTTCAACATATTATATTATATTGCTGATAGTTGAATGCAAATAAAACCAATAATAGAATTATAATGGAAGACAAAAACAATATATATTTTAAAAAATTAATTGAAGATGAAATCGAAAATCTTGATTTTGAATTGAAAGAATTAGAGGAAACTTGCAAGCCAATTCCACCAGATGATGCTTATGGAAGAATCTCAAGAATGGATGCTATCCACCAAAAAAGTAGAAACGAATCACTTTTTAACGATGCCAAGATCAGAATGGTAAATTTGAAGTTAGCTTTAAAAAAGATAAATAATAACGAGTATGGAATTTGTAAAGTTTGCAAAATTGAAATAAGCAATGAGAGGTTAATGTTTGTTCCAGAGACTGATAAGTGTAAGGTTCATGCTTAAAAAATAAGAATTAAATAGATATTTAATACTAAAACTCTTAGTTCTTCAATATTCTTCTATAAAAATCACCTAATGATTTGGGTAAATCTTCTGGCTTTGAAAGGATATTATAATTTCGATGACCAAACATTAAGGGTAAATAATAGCGAGA
>Ga0316208_1002819_pt1 | contig 13433 bp, 10 predicted proteins | sample 3monopyrite_MG_FD_204944 | JGI IMG/M metagenome (GOLD analysis project Ga0316208, IMG submission 204944) | Microbial mat bacterial communities from mineral coupon in-situ incubated in ocean water Damariscotta River, Maine, United States -... | ecosystem: Environmental > Aquatic > Marine >... | reverse complement strand
TGGCTTGATCGTCATTTTGAAAATACCGCCTGGCCACTTGGCCGTCGGCGGGTGCGACTCCTCACGAATCGAATGTGAATTCCTCTGTCTGGATGGAAAATGCCCATCTTCGCGGCAAAGCGATTCCCGACCCTGAAAAGCAAAACACCGCGATTTCCAAATCCGGCAGGGGAATTCAATTCGATTTGTCGCACCCGCCGATTTTCTTTTGAAGAGAGTCTTTCCCGTTTTATTCGTAGGTTAGGATTTCTAGCCTGAGACAAGAACAAACAGGAATTCCGCGGAAAAACAAGGAGTTCGCTGGTTGCTCGAAAGGTGATTAACATGGAAACCGCATTGATCAGGTTGGAAAGCCTGACCTACCTTACATTTCTTTTGAACCACTGAAATGTTGAAGCGGTTGCTGAAGAGGTTGAGTCCATTTGATTGTTTTTCTGGGAGTTCTTTTTCCACAGAATGTCGGTTCCCAATAATCGCGGAGTTTTTGGAATTGAAGTTCCACGATATAATAAGAACCGGTTGCCAGTAGAATCGTGAATAGCACGCCAGCGAGAACTTGTCCTACCAGCGGAAGTGAAGAAAACATTCTCCCTGCTGCCAATCCCCAGGCGTGATACAAATACATTGAATAGGAGAGTACGCCGAGAAACCGAATCGGCTTCCAGTTGAGCCAGCTCCATAATGGATGCTTGGAAAGAACAATCAGTTGCAATAACAAAAATCCCATCAGAAAAGATTCCACGGTGAATCCTAAACTATAGTGAAACGATTGAGGCAACGAATGAGCCAGGACAAGTAAACCAAACGGCAGTAGCGGAGTCCAGAAATATCGAGTCATTTGATGGAGCAGAGATTCAAACCATTTTTCATGAATCAACAAGCCGAGTAAGCACCCGATTGCGATGCTGTCAATTCTGGTATCAAAAGCATTATAGAGCCACGCGCGAGAAACAACTTCATTCCACGACAGCCAGGATCGCCAGACGCAAACGGTGATGATGCTGATGGATAAAAACCGTATCAAAGAATGGCGACCACGTTTGATGAAGAACAGAAACAGAACCGGCTAAACCAGATAAAACTGTTCTTCCACAGCGAGTGACCAGAAGAAAGAAAATCCGGTTGGCGGATGGTTGTAGAACGCATTGTAATAATTAGCAGTGTAAGTAAACGCAGAAACCGCATGAGCGTAATCTACTGGTAGCCCCAGTATATTTTTAGCTGCGATTGTGAATATCAAACAGCAATAACAAGCTGGCACAATGCGACAGGTTCTTCGGAAATAGAACCGGCGAAACGAGATACTTTTATTCCGCTCCCATTGCCGACAAAGCAGCCAGGAAAACAGAAACCCACTCAAAACAAAAAAGTAGGTCACGCCATCGCCACCAAGATGATTGATACCACCATGATCAAACAAAACCATTAACACCGCAACAAACCGTAATCCATCGAGCGCAGGTAGATGTTTCTGCGCAAAGACATTCTGCAATGCCTCTGACTGCGGTTCGTGTTCCTCCGAATTCTGGCTATCCATAACAGATCATCATTCATGCTGGCGGCATCAATATAATGAGGGGAAATCACCTCATCATTTACCAGCTACTATGAATGCAGGGACAACCAGTTGAAATATCCAGACTCTATCAAGGGAATTACTTTCAAGCAGATAAGCCTCGATAGAAACGGGTCGTGCCGAATATGATGGTTTTTCGGGCGAACAATAATCTTGTCTATTCAGTTTCATCGAATTCTTTCTTCTCAGTGGTTCCCAACCACCTTCACAGAACTATACTATTAACTACTAACTGCGATTAACCCAGGGTTTATAAATTGAAACAACCTCTCAAGAATCATCAAACATGAGTACCGTACCTATTCCCGATGCACTCCGCGAAACCATTCAGAAGTATCAACAAGAGCATCTTCTTGAAAACTGGGATCAACTTGAGCATGATTCTCGCCAACAATTATTGCGATCTGTTCAGGAAATAGACTTCCCGAATGTGGCACGTCTGATTGATAGGGCGATCAATAATTCGGCAGCAAACAATTCATTGTCAATCACGCAACGTATTTCACCGCTTCAGCAAGTCGTGCGGCTTCCACAAAATGAATCAGAAAAGGAAGCCTTACAACAGGCAAAACAACAGGGACAAGCAATTCTTGATGCCGGGAAAGTCGGGGCGATTCTGGTCGCAGGAGGACAGGGAAGTCGGCTCGGGTTTCCGCATCCCAAGGGAATGTATCCGATTGGACCGGTGACGGATCGTTCGTTATTTCAAATCTTTTTTGAACAACTCGTTTCGCTTTCCAACAGGCACAATGTTTCCATCCCGTACTTCATTATGACCAGCGATGCAACGCATGACGAAACCGAGCAGTTTTTCACGGAACATAACTGGTTCGGGTACCCGTCAGAAGATGTCTTCCTTTTTCGTCAGGGGAAGCTGCCGGCTGTCGATTCTCAAACCGGAAAGATCTTGCTGACCAATCAATCTGAAATCGCAATGTCTCCCGATGGGCATGGCGGTTTGCTTCAGGCATTAAAAAAAGCAGGGCTGATTGAACAGATGCAGCAACGCGGCATTGAACACCTCTTCTATCATCAGGTCGATAATCCCTCGGTTCGTTTATGTGATCCGGTCATGCTCGGCTTTCATCATCAACATGAATCTGAAATGAGCACAAAAGTTGTTGCCAAGCGAACCCCGATCGAAAAAGTCGGCATTGTTGCTGAGCTTGATGGCGTTCAACAAATTATCGAATACAGTGATCTCGATGAAGAGCTTGCATCGCAGCGGGATGAAGATGGGCATCTGGTTTATTGGGCGGGAAATATCGCGGTTCATATTTTTAATCGAACGTTGCTCGAAAAACTGACACAGGCAGGAGAAAGCCTGCCGATACATATTGCCCACAAGAAAGTAGACAATCTCAACGAGAAGCAAGAATCAGTCACGCCGGAAGAACCAAATGCTTATAAGTTCGAACAATTCATTTTCGACGCGATCCCCAAAGCAAAAAATCCGCTGGTCATCGAAGTAGACCGTGCAGAAGAATTCAATCCCGTCAAAAACGCAACCGGAGATGACTCCCCAGAAACATCCCGAACTGCTTTGATCGAACAGGCGAAATCCTGGTTGCAACAAGCAGGTTGCGACAGTCATCCGGAAGCAGCGATTGAGATTAGCCCATTGGTTGCACTCGATGCAGTAGAATTTGCAGGATTAAATCTGCAAATCCAGCCGGATGAGACTGAAATACTCATTAACCCGGAATTGAATGAAGACGCAGGCTAAAGGGAATCTCTATTTATTCAATTTTTCCTACTGGACGGAGGGTAGACATTCTTGTCTGCCAACAAAACAGCATGCTCTGACGAGACAGACTCCGAATGTCTGTGCTCCCTTTGAATAAATAGAGGTTCCCTAAACAGAGACACCAAATAACGCCCCGACTCCTGCGGTAAGCAGCATCGCGGCTGCTCCCCAGAACGTGATGCGAATGATGCCGGTACTTAGTTTTGCTCCTGCGATGATCGAAGAGAGTGCTCCAAGTATAATGAGAACGACCATCGAAATACCGGAGACAGCCGCGATGATGTAACCGAGCGGAACAAGCAAAATTGCCAGAATGGGCAGGATGGCACCTACTGTAAAACTGGCTGCAGAAGCAAAGGCAGCTTGAATCGGGCGGGCTTCCATCTGTTCTGTTAGGCCAAGTTCATCACGCAAATGCGTCGTTAACGCATCATGATCCATCAATTGCACGGCGACTTCTCGGGCGAGTTTTTTATCCAATCCGCGCGAGATGTAGATATCGGTCAATTCATCCCGTTCAAAATCCCAGTCGGTTTCCAGTTCTCGTTTTTCTTTCTTGCGATCTGCTTTTTCGGTATCTGCCTGCGAGCTGACCGAAACATATTCGCCAGCCGCCATCGACATTGCCCCGGCGACCAGCCCGGCAACACCAGCAACAAGAATGCTCTGGCGAGACGCATCAGCAGCGGCGACCCCAACAATTAACGAAGCGGTAGAAACGATTCCGTCGTTTGCCCCCAGTACAGCCGCTCGTAACCAGCCGATGTTCTGAGAACGATGCTGTTCGGAATGATTTGGCTGATTACCTGATTCGATCTGATTCTTTGTTAGCATTTCGGGATATTTATTTCTTCGGCTTCTCTTTGACGACGACGGTGATTTGTTCTGACCAGGCTGCAAATTTCTCGCTTTTTTCGGCTGCTCGTTTTTCGGTAGATTGAGCTGTTTTCTCTGCTTCTGTTCGAGCTTTCTCGGCTGCTTTCAGTTTATCGGTTATCGATTTCAGATTTTGAGAAGCGGTATCGAACTCTGCTTTTGTCTTCTGCACTTCTGTTTCTAACGCTGCTTTGTTTTCTGCTGTTGCGGATTTCATTTTCCGTTTTGCCTGCTCATAATTCTGGCTGGCTGCTTTTTGTTTTTCATCGAGAGCCTCTTTCTCGGATTTGATTTTGATAATCATTTCTTCGATGCGTTTTAAGTCTGCCTCGGCTTTTACGCTGGCGGGGAGGTTGTGTCGATATTGTGTGACGCCGGTTCCCCGCAGTGCAAATTGATATTTCCCAGGTACGATTTTGAAATTTCCATTCGGGGAAAAATTGATGACCAGTTTCCCTTCACTCTCTTTTTCGCCGATATTTACTTTCGGGGGAGAGCGGAGTAATCCGAACAGGCCATAAGGTTCGATAGTTAAATTTCCTTTGCGAATGCCCTGATTGATTACTTTGATGGGAATTTCCAGCTTCTGTCCAATTTCAACGGTCCATTCTTTTTTATCAGAGGCAATTTGTATGATGACTGGTGCCTGTTCCTGGTCGATTATAGAAAGCGGAATTTGCATCACTGGTCGTGAACGAACGCGGATCGAATCTGCAAAAACATGATCCCAGACAAGCGTGGCATATCTTGCATTGCGGATAACATCCTTGTTACCAATTTTCGCTTTCCCGACGATGCGAATAGTCCCTTCCCATCGTTTGATATTTTCATCTGCCATCACGACCAATATTCCACGATCCGTTTTTCCAGAGAGGACCAGCGGTTGGGCATGCACACCTGCCGGCAACCCTTCTGCAGAAATAACGATATCCCGTTCAAAACCATCTTGTCGGGGAGCGAGGATTCGAATGTCCCACCCTGCCCCGCGCCTTAACACCGGTGTTGCAGCATACCCTGCCCGCCCGTTTGCGAGTGGCCGTTCGGTGGTGGCGACCAGTTGGAAATCGTATTTCGGTTCTCGAATAACCAAACGGTAAAGCACATTAGCTGCACCGTTGCCATACTGGTTCACAACGCTTACACGGTACAGGCCTTCTTTTTCTGCCTTGAAGGTGAATGCAGAATCTTTTGTGTCGATGTTGGTTGCATCCAAATTACTGACACTGAAAAATGAAGGAATGTCATCGTTATCTGCGATTTGAACTAACTTCTGCTTTCCCTTCTCGTCCTGATCAACAAAATGGACAACCGCGTAAGAATCGACCGGCGAAGTCATTCGGTCGGCGATCACCTCAACACAATATGTTTTCCCTTTCTTGCAGTGGAACTGAAAAGCATCTTCATCATCCGGTTGACCAAAACGCCCCGCAATTTCTGCCGGGATTGTCATGTTTTGTAAAGAACTTTGTTCATTCTCCAAAACAACCGGCGCGGTTGCGAAACCGATACGGTAACTGTTGGAACCTTCAAAATGAAAATCGAAACCGGGAAGCAGACCTTGCCGGGGTGTACCGGGATGAAATGTTTCTGGCGTTTTTGGTTCCCCCGGCAACTCAATTTCAACTTCCACCATTTCCAATGGTTGACCATTCAAGCGAACGCCCGTGCCCATTGAACCGCCTGGAAGGTTTCTTCCAAACACCTGATACTTTTTAATCGAACCAGGTTCTCCCGCGGGAGGATAAATGAAATCGATATGCGGTTGATCAGAAACGCTCAGTCGATAAAAATACTCGGCTCCGCCACGATACAGAATATCGGAAACCGCCAGCAAATAGTCGCCGTCCTGTTTAACATTCAATTCGAGAAAAGGATCGCGACCGTAACGCTGCCGATTGCGCCCAACCTCCCTTCCATGAGGATCGTAAAGAATGAGCAAACCATCGAGACGAGAATCGATTCGCTCTGCCAGAATGTTAATAAGTAATCGCTTGCCTACTCTCCCCTTGATGCGATACCAGTCGATCCCCCGATTGTTGGCGGTTGCAGATATCACACTGTTTACTTCAATGGGCATCGCCTTTTCTTGCGTCGAATGATCAGAAATTTCAGCCACTTCATTTGAATTAGCCTGGGCAACGACAAACGGTCTGGCGGTAGATAAACCGTAGTAGCCAACCGCTCGTACTTCATAAATACCCGGCGGCACGTTTGAAGCAACAGAGACGGCAAAATTTGCCCCTTTAATTCTGGGTTGCGGAAAGAATTCATCAGCAGGGAGAAGTTCTGGTTTGGCTGTAATTCCCGGATGTGTAAAACGAAGTTCACGCAGGTCTTCCAGATTCTTGCCGTAAATAGAGACCGTCACACTCTCTCCTGCTCTTGCCGCTTGCGGTTGAACCCGTGTGAGCAGCGTCGTGGGAAGTTGCGCAGCTAGTTCGCTTGTCCCTACAAGCAGGACCACAAGAATGTAGCTGGTTAATCGAATCCACATGTTATTGTGTCCGCCGCGATGTTATGTGCAAGGGGGATGAAAACGAACAGAATCAATGATTAAACATGAACTCTTTCGTATTAACCACGACCCAGATGATATCTTCGTATGCCTCTCTTTTGGCTTGGTCAGCCGTAAGTTTTTTGGGGTCGGCTTCGGATTGTTTCTGTTTTCTTTCCAAGTGTTTCAACGCAACAGTAAGTTCATTTTCTGTTGGTTTTCTGGAAAGAGCAGCCAGATAAATTTCTGTTATCTTTTCCGGATCGGTTCTTTCCTTATCTCTAGCCAATCGTATGGCGCGTCCATTGGAAGCGGCGAGTTTTTGTTGCATTTTGTCGGAATTGATTAAATGCAGACTTTGTGCTAAATCGGCACTGGTTGTTCGTTCGCATTCGCAGGCGGTATCCATTTGCGGTCTGCCGAAAACTCGCAGGAAGAATGATTCCTGATTCACCGCATCATCCGGGAACGAAACGGCTGGGGCGCCGACGGGAAGATAATTGAAGTTATTCTGTGCTCCGGCAACTTCGTTAATGGCATCCAGCAGTACTTCCGCAGAAAGCCGTCGGGGATAAAAGCGGGCAAAATTTTGCTGGTCATCTCCGTTGAACTCGTTGGAAAAGGAACTGAGCTGATACGTACTGGAGTTACAAATTGTTCGGCACAACTGTTTCAGGTCGAAACCGGAATCGATAAACGATTTTGCAAGTTGATTCATCAATTTAGGATGCGTTGGCGGATTGGTGATCCGCATGTCGTCCTCTGGCTCGACAAAACCACGACCGAAAAAGTGCTTCCAGTAACGATTGACCAGCACTTTGGCAAAGTAAGGATTCTCTGAGGACGTCACCCATTTTGCCAGGTCAATTCGTGGATCACGCTCGGGAGGGATCTCCAACGCATCGCCCCCAAGAGGGGTCGGGAGAAGCACTTTATCGTTATTCGGATTTTTCATCTGGGCGAGCACGCGTTTATGAAACAGGCTGTCTTCTTCAGGCAGTTTGTATATTTCCTTGCGTCCCAATGTTGAAAAGAAGGCGGCGAAACCGTAGTAGTCGTCCTGGCTCCATTTTTCGAATGGATGATGATGGCACTGCGCGCATTGAATACGGACTCCCAGAAAAACCTGAGCAATATCTGCCATCTGATTCTTCGGGTCTTTCACGACGCGGTACCATGATACAGCCGGGTTTGTTGCGGATTTTCCTTTTGCTGCAATCAACTCTCTCGCCATTTGATCAAACGGTTTATTTTGATTCAGATTTTCCCAAACCCACGAATGAAACGCATGAGTTTCTCTGGCAACCCAGGCTAAACTTCCGTTCGCTTTGTTTCGCAAAATTCCTGTCCACTTATTGGCGAACTGATCCGCATAGCCGGGGCTTTCCAGCAGGTCATCAATTTTCCTGGCACGTTTATCTGGCTCGGTCGATGCAAGAAACGTTGTCGTTTCTTCGATTGTTGGCAGCCTGCCGGTTAAATCGAGTGTCACACGCCGCAGGAATGTGGAATCGTCACACAATTGAGAGGCGGGAAGCCCCAGTGTTTTTAATTTTGAATAGGCCAGTTCATCGATAAAGTTTTTTGATTTGGGGAATTCAGAAGTTGGTTTACCAAGCGGAATAATCGCCATGAAGGCAGCCATCTTTTCCTGAAACCGAATCATGACCGAAGTCGTGCCTGTCATCTGCTGAAATTGCATTAAGCCATTTTCATCGACTGCACACATCATCGGTTGATTGGCTTCGTAATCGGCAACGTGGGTGATATCGCGGATAGTCCCATCGGTATAATAGGCGGTCACCCTCAACTGCTGAGAGCTGTTTCGCGAAACAACACGCTCCGATGGAAAAACTTCTATACGTTCCAGAACCCGTTCGGTCGCAGGATCGAAATAAAGCCCTTCGCTGATCCAGCGTTGAATAACATTATATCCTTCACTCCCTTTAGCCATTCTTGCACCGCCACCATGAGGAACATCGCCACATGCTTTTCGCAGCAGCAAACTTTCTTCCGCAGCAGCAGGAAAGACACGACGACCTCGCAGCTCAACTGTTATATGTTCATAATCGCCAATCGGTTCAAACCCCAACAGCGATAAGCGAAAATTGTTCTTCCCGGCTGGCGTCCCGTGACACGATCCGCTGTTGCAGCCGGAGCGTGTTAAATGAGGGATGACATCATTTGAAAAGCTGACCGGGCGTGAAATCTCCAGCGATGTCACGGTGACAGGAATCGTCACAGAATCCGCTCCGTTCATTTGAATATTGATTTTCGTTTGCCCATTGGCAACAGGCACAACGTATCCCTGGTCATCAACTGAAACAACACCTGCGACAGAAACGGAATATTCAACCAAACGTGTAACATCTTGAAGTGAACCTTTTTTTTGTCGGGCAGTGACAATCAATTGTTGACGAGCATCGGAATCGCGAAATGAAATTTCGGTTGCAGCGGTGGGAAGGCTCACACCCAATTCGATTTCTTCTGCTGCGAATGTGCCTGTCGGAATGAGCAACGCAAGACCGAAAAGAAGTGCTCCGAGAATGATTTGAGTTTTTCTTTGAATGATTCGCATCGAACTTATCAGTCCTCTCATAACGATCTTCAAGGTCGGAATATTGGGGATATGTAGGAAGGATTATCCATTTCCCAGGTAATTAGAGGGCAAAATCAAATCAACAAAAAAACTGACCTTGCAATCGTATTCTAATCGATGCACTATACAGTGTTCAACAGGAAATGATATAATGCTGTGTTATTGTGATAGATGGCAGAGCTATCCTGATAAGAGGAGGGGACAAGTAGGCTAGGCTTTCCAGCCTGAGGCCGTGTTGCACAAAGTTTTCGAATAAAAAAGTGTTCGCTGGACAATCGAAAGTCAATAATCTTGGATACTACTTTGTCAGGCTGGAAAGCCTAATCTACGACTTTTTAAGAGAGGCGGTAAAATAATGATGAGCAAAAAGTCTACAAAAAAATGTGCTGGCCCGATGAAACGCAGATCATTTCTCGAAATTGGTGGTTTGAGCATACTTGGTCTCGGGATGAACGACTACTTGCGATATCAGGCTCAGGCGAAAGCGGCGGGGGATGACATGCGTGATACGTCTGTCATTTTCATCTGGCTGCCGGGTGGTCCGCCTCACATGGAAACTTACGATATGAAGCCGAATGCCCCGGCTGAATATCGCGGCGAATTTAATCCGATCAATACAAACGTCCCCGGTATCGATCTGTGTGAACTGTTGCCGATGCACGCAAAAATTGCAGACAAGTTCAATCTGATCCGCTCAATTCATCACGATTTTGCTGATCATGGCGGCGGACACAAGCGTTTAATGACCGGACGAATCCCAGCCACGCCCACCAATACAATTAACGATTCGCCCGCGGTCAGTTGCATCGTGAAAAAAATGCTCGAAAAAAATGGCGATGAAATGCCGGTTTGTGTGACCGAAGTTGATGCCTCTCGCGCATCAATCGATACCTTCGCGATGGGGCCAGCTTATCTTGGTCCATCAACCACACCTTTTGTCGTTGGTGGCGATCCGAGTTCACCAAAATTCAAAGTGCAAAACATCGGTGTGAAATCAGAAATGGAAAGCCGGCTTAATGACAGACTGGCCATGCTGAAAGGAGTGGATCAATTTCGGCGAGATGTTGATAAAACCGGCATCATGAATGCAATGGATGGTTTTAACGAGCAGGCGATCAACATGTTGATGAGCGAAAAAGTCCGTAACGCTTTTGATATTTCCCAAGAGCCAAAAGAACTGCGAGACCGCTACGGTTGGAGTGCATACGGGCAACGGGCGCTTCTTGGAAGACGACTGGTCGAAGCGGGTGTGCGGTTCGTCACCATGGTTTGGGAAAAGCCATACTCTGATAAACCGGTCCCCAAATACGGGGCTTATAACTGGGATTCCCACGCGGTCAACGCACATATTTTCAAAGATAGCCAATGGCGAATCCCTGTTTACGATCAGGCACTTTCTGCCCTGATCGAAGATATTTATCATCGCGGACTGGACCGAAAAGTGCTGATTGTTTCCACCGGCGAATTTGGGCGAACCCCAAAAATCAATTCACAACGCGGCACACAAACCGGTGTCATGCAACCAGGACGAGACCACTGGCCCAAAGCGATGTCGGTTCTCGTTTCAGGAGGCGGCATGCAAACCGGTCAGGTAATTGGTGCCACCAACAGCAAGGGGGAACATCCGGTCGAACGCATTATGACACCAAACGATTTATGGTCCAGCGTCTACCGACACCTGGGCATCAACCAAAGTTATGTCCTGCGAGACCTGCAAAACCGCCCGGTCCCCATTCTCCCATTCGGCAGACCAATCCCCGAATTACTGCCTACTATATCGTAGGGGAGTGATTTGGTTTAATTACTTGAATACGTCTGCATGAATTGCTGTTCAAACTTTTTTCGTAAATGGCAAAAGGTTTTCTTGGGGCATTTTTGCCTGTGAGTGGTTCGAATAGGTATCCCAATCGGGTTCATAATTTTCGGACTGATTGCCCCAGGAAAACCAACCCTCTCTTTGCCCGCGGGCAAATAACTCGATTCTCGGTCCCCAGCTACAAGACTCAATCAGCTCGTATTGTTCATCCGGTTTACGACTATGTTCGCGTTTGCGAGACGAGATAATATTTTCCTGACTTCGTCCCGGCTGGAGCGTTCTTGCTCCTTTTCCACGAACCCCAAATAAGATTATTTCAGTAACGTTCCTGAAATAAAAACCAACCCCGCGCCTGTCCGGTCCACCATCTTTACGAATTTTATACCACACAATATTTGTTTTATAGGTGAAGCCCCATTCCTGCATCACCTGCATCCCTTCGGCAAGTAACGCATTGGGAACCCAAAGATATAAATGAGCCGTCTCCTCAGCAATTGATTCAACTGGAAGCCCCTTAATCTCTGGTAGTGTCATGGTTGGGTACCTGGCCAACCTCTTATGTTCAGGAGCCATTTTCCCAGTACGATTTTGGAACTGCCAAGGTGGATCCGCTAAAATTGTTGCAAATTTTCTTCCGGCTGTATCCTGCAATAAATCGTCAGATGCACTCATACACTTATCTCCTTAATTGGGTTTCCAATCCGTAATGACATCTGGCCTAATTCCAAACACTAAAACAGGACACCCACCGTGTCTTCCAGCATTCAATCGGTAAAGGAGCTTTCCCATCCAAGTGGTGCTGGCTCCGTATTTCTGTTTACACAGTTTGGGATTACCATTTTTATCGCAATCAATTGATCCATCTTTTTTCAATAATGGCGTACGGTCAAAGACAGGGTTGAGCTTTTCACTGCGCGTAATCAGCGATGCCACGCTGATTATTCCACACTCATGAAACATACGAAAAGCATACAGGTCACGATCATAAGTTTGATCCTTACTATTCCATATTTAACGCGACGCGCCCTTTGACATAATCAATCTTGTGACCGTCAATATAGTTTTTCGCTATAATTTCATCTTTTGGCGGGAGTTTATGTTTTTTAAGAGAACTATTTTCCAGTACCTCTTCACTTTGCTCATAAACACGAATGACCAAATCTCCTTGGACCCGAGTTTCGTACCATTTGTGTGGTCGCAAAGAAGAAGAAAATTGTTTGGGGATAACTGACTCGTTCCCACCGGGCTTAGCGATATCTTCGAGGGATATCCTAAAACTCAAAAGCGACTGTTCAATTTCTCGAAGCTGTTCTGGAAATGATACTTTTAGAATCGCCGCAGCGTGCCTGTAACTGTAAACGTCATAAAGATCTAGCACGCTTGGAGCAATATGTCTGCGTACCTCTTCAACAGAATCTGCGTTCGGGCCAGGCTTAAGAGAGATCTCATCTTGTTCTTCGTTTTGACTCATAAACAGACTTCAGTCAAAGTGTCTATAAATCGCAAACGGGTGATTGCAACCACAAAGTATGATTTCTCTTCCAATCAGTGCATCATAGAGCCAGTAATACATTTTAACAACCGTGTATTACGAATTGAAAGAGAAAACGAAAGTCCCACTACTTGAAGTCAACGCCTGCTTTTTCGAGAATCCATGCCGCGAGTGCAGGGGTGTCGTTGCGGCGTAAAACGGGAAGGGTTGTCGTGTAGTCATCGTCGGTAATGAGCGCAGAAAAGTCTTCATCCTGGGCGATCATCGGTTCGGAGGTATTTTCTGCCCGCCAGACTTCGAGTTTTATTGCAGTCGTTTTTGAATCCCCTTCAACCAACACCAAATCACATTGATCCATCAGCGATTGAAACAGCTTGTACCGCTGCTCTGCTTGAACTCCCGTATCATCTTCTCCCGGTTCTGGTGGCTTCGGATTGGGCCAAAAGACAGCGTTCATCGCCGGGGATAAAATCCCAATCGCGCTGGAACCAGCTTCCCGATGCCGAAACGAATCTTTGCCGGGGGTATCCAATTCATGGTGATGATGCGTGTGCTTGATTGTCCCAACCTGATACCCCTGCTGCGTCAACCACTCGACCAATTCAACAATCAGCGTCGTCTTGCCGCTGTTTTTACGGCCAACAATATGTATTCGCTTCATCAATTATTTCCAATAAAGTAGCCATCTGGGTATTCAACCTTGAGGATTCTTTATTGTCCTTACGATGGGTATAAAACCCTCGCCTTCAGGCGAATCCTTTAGGTTTTATCATTATACTTGGCATGATGGAAAACTATCGCACAAGTTCACACAGTCGTTTTGATATCAAATA
>Ga0316208_1002818_pt1 | contig 13433 bp, 9 predicted proteins | sample 3monopyrite_MG_FD_204944 | JGI IMG/M metagenome (GOLD analysis project Ga0316208, IMG submission 204944) | Microbial mat bacterial communities from mineral coupon in-situ incubated in ocean water Damariscotta River, Maine, United States -... | ecosystem: Environmental > Aquatic > Marine > Coastal... | reverse complement strand
TATTACTGGTTATCGTGATCTGGTTGTTTGGCAGAAAGCGATGAGTCTGGTTGAAGATATTTATCGACTGACATGTAATTTCCCTTCGGCAGAACGATATGGTCTCACCTCACAAATTCAACGTGCAGCCGTTTCAATACCGAGTAATATCGCAGAAGGTTACGGAAGCGGCGGCGGGAATTACCGCCGTCACATTATGATCGCCCGTGGCTCATTAATGGAGTTAGAAACCCAACTCGAAATCGCAGTGAGATTAGATTTCGTCAACTCAGACGCAGTAAAACCCGCCTGGCTACTGGCACAAGAAGTGGGAAAAATGCTGACGAAGTTATCGCAAGCTTTGGTAGGCGTTAGGTAGTAGGGATTAGGCGTTAGGAAAACTTAGCTAGGAGCGACTACTGTGGGAGACACATACAACGACACGCCAGAAAATTTAAGGGTATTTTATTGTTGGCAAGGGGATTTGCCTAAAAGTACTAATTCAACTTTTATTAAGACAGCGATTAAGGATGCCATTGAGGAAATCAAAGAGGAAACTGAAAAAGAAAAATTGAATAAAGTGAATGGCTGCCACTTTGCGTACCCAATTGAGTACATGGATTCTTCGATAAACATATGTGGCTCACAAGTATGGCCATTGAGAATCTTTGAAAATATTAGTGATTCAGATGTATTTATTGCTGATCTTTCATTTGTTTCATGCTACCGAACACATGACGGAAGGCATAAATCAATTAGCAATGCAAACGTAATGCTTGAAATTGGGATGGCTTTTGGAACCATTGGGCGAGAGCGAGTCATTGGTGTTTTCAATGAAGCATACGGAAAACTAGACAATCTTCCCACTGACTTTAGCGGTACGGAATACCCGGTTAGGTATTTTCTTAAAGCAAACGCATCGAGTGAATCAGAACTAGAGCAAAAAAAACAGCTCATAAAAAGCATAAAATGGAATATCCATCAAGCGTTAGAGAACACTCTTAAGAAAGCTAAAAAAGTTGCGGACAGGCTCAATCAGTTTGAATTGTCTACTCTCCTTAATGTTTTCAGCATCAAGGAATGCGGTGGCATTGAAAATGATGATGCTGACCGTGCTAAAATAAGGGATGCAATTAAAAGAGCGATTCAAATTGAAAGAGAAGAATTTAAGAACGGAGATGAGATAAGCCCAGATGCTATTGAAGAATTACGATATATGGTTCTCGATGGCTTGATCTCAAAAGGCGTGTTATGGACACGCCATCAATGGGACAATGGAGACTATGCGTATTCTTATCGACTAACCAGTATTGGGAAGTTAGTCCTAAAGATAATCCACAAGGGTGATCACCAAAAGTCAAATTAAGGGCGATAGCTTTTTTCCTAACGCCTACTACCTAACGCCTACATTCCTGAAAGGAATCAAAATGTCACTTTCAATTCAAGAACAACAACTTCAAAACACGCCGACCGAGCGATTTAAGGCTAGTGATAAACGGCTTGTTAATTGTGCTCAGGTGGATGTGAATCAGTTGATGCCGTTGAAGTATCACTGGGCCTGGGAGCATTATATTAATGGGTGTGCGAATCATTGGATGCCGACGGAGGTGCCGATGACCAAAGATATTGAAATTTGGAAGTCGGATAAACTTTCTGCTGATGAGCGGTTGGTGATCATGCGGAATCTGGGTTTCTTTTCGACCGCAGAATCGCTGGTGGCCAATAATATCGTGCTGGCGATTTACAAGCATATTACCAATGCGGAATGCAGGCAGTATTTGCTGCGCCAGGCGTTTGAAGAAGCGGTTCACTCGCATACTTTTTTGTATGTGGTGGATAGCCTGGGGCTGGATGAGAGTGAAGTTTTCAACATGTATCACGAAATTCCTGCGATTACTCAGAAGGATGAATTCGAGATGAAGTTGACGGCTGATATTCTCAACGATAATTTCGATACCACGACCACCGAAGGCTTGCAGACATTTCTGCGGAATCTGATTGGGTATTATATTATTCTGGAAGGGATTTTCTTCTACTCTGGTTTTGTGATGATCCTTTCGTTCCATCGGCGAAACCTGATGACTGGAATCGGCGAGCAGTTCCAGTATATTTTGCGGGATGAAACGATCCACCTGAATTTCGGAATCGATTTAATCAACGGCATTAAAGCAGAGAACCCGGAAGTCTGGACACCCGAATTCCAAGAGGAAATTCTGGATCTGATTATGCAATCTGTCGATCTGGAAATTGCTTATGCCAGCGACTGCCTGCCTCGTGGAGTGATGGGATTGAATGACCAGTTGTTTCGCGATTACGCTCAGCATATTACGGACAGACGCCTGGAACGAATTGGCCTGCCCACGCAGTTTAATGCTAACAACCCGTTCCCATGGATGAGCGAAACGATGGACCTTTCCAAAGAAAAGAACTTCTTTGAAACCCGTGTGACCGAATATCAAACCGGTGGTACTTTAACTTGGGATTGAGATTGAGGTCGTTGAAAATATTATTTTCTTACAAGCCGAGGAATTGCCCCCGGCTTGTTTTGCAATGGGTTCAATTTTTATACGGAACTTCGATCACTTTCGGATTCGGTTCGAAGGTACACATCCACTGTCCGTTTTGGCTGGGAAATACGTACGGTTCAGCAAGGAGAGTTCGCTTTCCGGTTGATGGATCCTGTTTCCATTTGGCTGAAAACTTCCGGTGAATTTGTCGGATTCTGGGATCATCCTTACTGTCGAAGCTGCCTACGGTCACAATCGATCTTTTTCGATCATGGAAAATATACGCTTCCATGTTTTCTTTTTCCCGCAATGTTCGCATCACTTGCCAGGCTTTGTCGGCTGCAACTTCAAGCCCGAAACCTGATCCGAGTTTTTTCCCAGTTCGTCCAGCGACTTGCGTCACCGAATTCCCGTAAAAAGAAGCGACGACGACTGTGTATTTGCCAGGGTTATCAAGCAGCGAATATTTATAGTGGGAATTGAAACGAATAATGTCCGGATCACGCTTTCGCTTCATTGCCTCTTCCGGACTGAGCATCGGATTGATTGTCAGAAAAGCACCACTTAAAACCGTCGGCTGGCCAGGTGTTGGTTTATAGATGCCATCTCCCTTGAGGCATTTGGGGTTATATTTTTTAATCCAATCCAAAGTTCTTTTGGCGAGTTTCTTCTTCTCTTCCGGTGAATTGTAATTCCCTGCGAGAACACAGATTTCCTTATCGAGAAAATAAGTCCGTTTTTCTTTCTGATGACGCCGATTGACTGTCTGGATCGATTCGGTTTTCTCATCTCGCCAGAATGTGTAGGCGGGGATCCCCTTTTTTCGCAGTTCCAGCACAAGCGATTGAGCAGCTTCTTCGGGCCCCATTCCATCCGCTTTCATATCTTCGGGCGGCTCACTAAAGACTGCGACCATGACCATCCAAGGGCCATGTTTTTTGGTCAGGAAATAATCCTTCCCTTGAATTGCTTCAATTCTTCCTGCTTGAATTTGTTCTGAAAACAGAAGGGTGAAAGTGATTGCAATCAGTAAAATTTTAACGAGGGGACGCATAAGTGACTCCGTTGTTAATTGCGCAGAGGACGCAGGTGTGTCAGGCTTGGTCCGCACAGCGGACCCTACAAACAGTCCCAGAGTGGAATTTTCTGGAAAATCAAGTGAGACATGGTAACAGACGGCAGAAAACCGCCTGTCGGTGGGGAGGTATATCAACTTGAGCGTTATTCGTCCAGAGGCCATGTTTTTCCAAGAATTTCTCGTTGAATTGATGTCAATTCTACAATTCCCTTTTCCGCCAGCGTCAGTTGCTGGTCGAGCTGGGAACGGGAAAAGGTCTTTTGTTCCGCGGTTCCTTGAATTTCAACAAAATTACCTTGTCCATTCATGACCACATTCAAATCGACTTCTGCGGTGCTGTCTTCAGAATAATCGAGATCGAGCAGCGGTTCGCCCTTACAAATTCCGACACTGACCGCAGCAATACTTCCCAGCAGAATTTTTGAAGGATCACACTCTGCTCCCTGCTCTTTGAGCCAGTTCAGGGCATCGACAAGTGCAATGAAACCGCCGGTGATGCCAAGAGTTCGGGTGCCGCCGTCTGCTTCGAGAACATCACAATCAATCGTAATGGTGCGCGGTCCGAGTGCCTGAAAATCGACCACTGCCCGTAAAGATCGCCCGATCAACCGCTGGATTTCGGAAGAACGCCCATCAATTTTTCCCCGTTCGCGTCGTTTTCTGGGAACGGTACTGCCGGGCAGCATACTGTATTCGGCAGTCACCCAGCCGGTCGGATTTTCCTCGTACTTTTTCCAGGGAGGAACACCTTCCTCAATGCTCGCGGTACATAACAGTGTCGTCCGCCCCGCTTTAATATAAATCGAACCAGGGCTGGATCCGGTAAATTCACGTTGAACAGAAATCGGGCGTAACTGATCAACATTTCGACCATCTTGTCTCATATTCGAGGCTCACATTTCGTCGTAACTTGCCTGGCAGGAAAAAGAGTGGATATTTGAATTCAGACCTTAACTCGACAACATGACAGCGTCAAGTTCGTTGCTTGAGCCTCCTTTTCTAACGCGGGACGATTACAAGAAACTGGGACCGATCCATAGTTGCAAATGATTGGTAGCATGACTAGCATGCACGGTTGAAAACATGTCTATGTCCTATTGTCGTATCATCATCAAGAATTCATCAGGATCAACATCACATGGCAAGCAATCAACCTGAAGCTATTTCTGCTAACGCATACCGTCTTCTTTGGGCGGGTTTTATGGCGATTCTCGCAGCTGGAGTCGGCTTTGCGATTCGCGGCGGTATTTTTGATAACTGGGGTGGCGAATACGGATTTACTGGTTCGGAATTGGGGCAGATTGGCGGGGCGGGATTCACTGGTTTTTGTTTCGGGATTTTTATTGGCGGGCTTGTTGTTGATAAAATCGGTTATGGCAAGCTGGTTGCCGTCGCGTTTCTGTTTCATATTGCTTCTGCTTTTGTCACCTTCATGCCGAACGCTGAAATGGGTAAGGAAGTTGTTTATAACTATTTATTTTGGGGGATGTTTCTGTTTGCCATCGCCAACGGAGTACTTGAAGCGGTTGCGAACCCTCTGATTGCAACTCTGTTCCCGACGAATCGAACTCATTATCTTAACATCCTCCACGCAAGTTGGCCTGCTGGTCTTATTCTAGGTGGTATGCTCGGCTGGTGGCTTGATGACGGCATGCAACTTCACTGGAAATACCAACTGGCGCTCTACTTAATTCCAACCGTCATTTACGGTTTGATGTTTCTGGGGCAGAAGTTTCCGCAATCCGAAGCGTCTGAAAAAGGGCTTAGCCTGGGAGAGATGTTCAAAGATGTCGGTCTGTTCGGGGGGCTGGTTGCCTGTTTTATGCTGGCACTATTTTTTGGTTCAGTGTTGGAGCCGATGTCTCCCGGCACCGGAACTTACATCGGCTACGGTATCGGTGGTGTGCTGTTGATTGCGATTGCGATCTTAACCAATTTTTCAATCGGCTCCTGGTTGATTTTCGTCTTGTTTGTAACACACGCACTGGTTGGTGCGGTTGAACTTGGAACAGATGGTTGGATTCAAAATATCACTGGTAATATTTTGAGTTCCTCTGAAGGGAAGATCCTTTTTGTTTATACGTCTCTGATTATGTTCCTGCTTCGTTTCTGTGCAGGCTTTATCGAAAAGAAAATTGGTCTTTCGCCGATTGGCATTCTGCTTGTCTGTTCTGTACTGGCCTGTATCGGATTAAATCTTGCCAGCGGCATCACGACTTTCGCAGGTGCGATGGTTGCCCTGGGAATTTATGCCCTGGGAAAAACATTCTTCTGGCCAACGATGCTGGCTGTAATTGGTGACCGCTTCCCGCGTACCGGTGCAGTCGCGATGAGCATCATGGGCGGTATCGGGATGATGTCAGCCGGCTTGATCGGTTCTGCCGGTTTGGGATACGCCAAGGATCGCTATGCGGGCGAAACATTGAAGCAGGCACAAGTCGAAATTTATGATGAATACAAAGCTGAAAAACCGAGTGAATTCCTATTTTTCTCTGAAGTTCACGGTTTAGATGGAGCAAAAGTAAAAGAAGCAAACGATGCCGTAAAAGAAAAGAAAGCAACCAAAGAACAACAGTTAGTTGTCGATGCCAGCATTACCGGTGATCGTAAAACGCTGGTCGCCGATTCATTCATTCCCGCTACAATGGCAGTCATTTATCTACTGCTATTCCTCTACTTCAAAGCAATCGGCGGTTACAAAACAGTTCATCTGGCAGGAAGCACCGCGGAACTACTTGATCAAAATGATGAAGTCATACCTGCTCATGAAGGAGAAGGTTCTTAGTCATTGAGCGTTGAAAATTGAGTAGACACAAGCCTCTGGAAGCACATCCAGAGGCTTTTTTAGTGAGATTTGAAGAGTCCGCTATTGCGGACCGCATATTGACCATGAATGACACAACTGACATGACGATTTTCGGTGCGTCTGCACGGGCGGCTTGTTGGTCGGCTGTGCGGGCGGGGTTGAAGCCTTGTGCTTTTGATCAGTTTCGTGATCTTGATTTCCCGGTTGGTTGCGATATTCGGTTAATCGCTCAAAGTGAGTACCTCTTTTCAAGTTCAGTAAAAGCTCAAACTGAATTCTGCCTGCCGGTTGGTGGGTGGGAGAATGATGCCGAAACGATGCAGCGGCTTGAATCGATATTTTCATTGTGGAATACAGATTCGGCTGCAACAAAACGGGCCCGCAATCCTTTTCTCGTTCAACAGATTTTGAGAGAAACGGACCTGCCGAATCTGAATGTTCGTGATGCTTGCGGTGATAATGACGTAGGGGAGTGGATCAGAAAACCACTTGCAGGAACGGGCGGCATTGGCATCCAACGAGTACTACCAGTCAATGGGAAATGCGAACCGGGGCATTACGATCAACAATTCGTGCGGGGAGAATCCTACTCGGCTATTTTTTTTGCCTCGCAAGATGGTGAAATAAAACTGCTCGGGATAACGCAGCAACTGATCGGTTGTGATGAATTGCCTGATCGCCCGTTTGCTTATGTCGGTTCGGTTGGACCGGTTCTTTCAAGCGACAACGAGAATGAAGAATCAATTCGATTGACTCTGCAAAAAATGGCAGATGCGTTAAAAAAACAGATTAAGTTTTATGGTCTGTTCTGTTTCGATTTTGTTGTTTCAAAAAGTACCCCGTATCTGGTTGAAATCAATCCGCGTTATTCTGCTTCGATTGAAGTTCTTGAACTGGCGTTACAGAAATCGTTTCTGCAACTCTTCTTAAACCTTAGGGTGCGATGCAACGCACCAGAGAGGCAAATTGGCAAATCAATTCTGTATGCCTGGCAAGAATTTGAACTGCCAAGCGATTGGGACTGGAATCAGGCGACTCACGAACTGGCAGAGAAAAACTGGGAATATGACCAATGGAGCGTTCCCGTATTGAGCGACCTGCCAGCACCAGGAACCAAATTCTCAACCGGCGACCCAATTTGCACAATCTGGGCAGAAGAAGAGAACATTCAGAGCTGTTGCGAAGAACTCAGAAAAAGGATCCTGCGACTGAAACGTATCATGGGAGATCAGTAATGAAATGCTGTGCAAAAGTAGCAGGATATCTGAATGTTTTCCTGAACCACGAAAGAAACGAAAAACACTAAAAAAGAAAAAGGGCTCACACAAAGAGGTGGCGACGCAAAGAATTTCACGCAGACTCTTTTTGATCTATAAAATTACTTTAGAGAACATCTTATTAATTCATAATCCATTATTGAACGGAGAGGAGGCATTTTTGTCTGCCTTTACCAATACCAACGTTTCTTCTTCTTCTTCTTCTTCTTCTTCTTCTTCTTTCTTCTTCTTTCTTTGCGTCGCTGCGTCTTTGCGCGAAATACTTTTTTTCAGATTTTTAAATTCAATGCAGAAGAACTTGGCTGGAATTTAACCAGAGCCGCTGCCCCAATGCCGTGTCAGCCTTTTGGCATCAATCTTTTTTATCTCTCCCAGGCGAATGGTATCACCCAGACGAATGGATTTTTATCAGCCCAGATTACGCCCCATATTTTTCGAAACGGCCTGCGTGTGCCATCGCCAGGGACATCAGGTATTTGGCTGAAAATTGTCCCAGGCCACCTTGCAGGCAGGATGCTTCGCCGAAACTTGTGCAAGCATCGGTTCTACAATTACCTGAAGCAATTAAGGTTGGGACCGGGTGCCAGGAATGCGATTTCATTTTAGAAGGCGTGCTATGATCTCCCGTGACGATCATCACGTCCGGATTCAACTTCATGATCCGTGGAATCGCAGCGTCCAGTTCTTCGATTCGTTTTACCTTGGCGTCAAAGTTTCCATCTTCCCCCGTGGAATCTGTATATTTGAAGTGAACGAAGAAGAAATCGTAATCGTCCCAATTCGCTTCCAGGCAATTGCACTGCTGATCGAGTGTTTGCCCGGCATCCAGAACATCCATGTTAACGAGTCGAGCAAGCCCCCGGTACATCGGGTAAACCGCAATCGCTCCTGCTTTTAATCCGTAGATGTCTTTATAGGTCGGAATATGCGGGAGCTTGGCTACGCCTCTTAACGTGAGGAAGTTGGCTGGAAATTCGTCTTTGAGAAGTTCACGAGCCTGGACGAGAAAATCTTCTGTGACTTTTACGGTCGATTCCGATTGCTCATTCAATGCGGTTGGTCGCAGTGGCGGAACGCCGGTTCGTTGTGGATCGGTATCGTGTAAATCGCCGCCAAGGCCTTCGGCGCGAAACACGATTACTAATCGATATTCTTTGACGTGCCGCACAAATACTTCAACACCGGGGATTTTGATGGTTGCTAATTTATCACACAATTTCATACCAATTTCTGATGCAATTCTGCCTGCGCGACGATCTGAAATATTCCCTTGTTCGTCGAGGCTGCAAAAGTTTCCGCGAATCGCCACATCGTTTGGTCCGAGTTCGAAATCGACTCCTAATGCTTCCAAAACTCCACGACCGATGTTGTATTGCAACGGATCGTAACCAAACAATCCAAGGTGTCCGGGTCCGCTGCCCGGAGTAAAACCGGGTAGCACAGGTGTGCTTAAACCAAGTGTCCCCCGAGTTGCCAGGGCATCGAGATTGGGCGTGTTGGCAGTTTCAAGTTCCGTTTTCCCGCCCGGCTCCAGTGGTAAACCACCGATTCCATCCGATACCAGCATCACAATTTTCGTATCATTTTCGCGTTTCAATTTTTCCATTAAATCGTGGAGTTCCATTTTTGATTCTTTCTTCAATTCGTCTTCAAATATATACCGGTAGATTTTCGTTCTGATTCCTATTCTTTCTATTTGACTCTGTATTGTGGTTTTCCCTGTGCGGTTTGGCAAGCCTCTTCGTCAAATCCTTCTGTTTACTTGGCAGGAATTGAATCATTCGGTACATTGAAATAAGATTCCGTTTATGAGAGAATCCCTTTGAGGACGATCCTCTGACTCTGCCGTCGTATGTATTGTCGGCCTCTTGATAGTACAAAATTTAATCACAAAGGAATTCCTGCCATGACACAACCCGCCCAATCGTCTATTTCTCGACGAGATGTTCTAAAAACTTCAGCCATTGCCTCCGCTGCAATCGCAACCAGTAGTATCGCAACACGCGCTTATGCTGCTGGCGATGACACGATTCAAATTGCGCTGATCGGGTGTGGTGGTCGCGGGACTGGAGCAACTGCGAATGCTCTTTCGAGAGAACAGGGACCAATGAAGCTCGTTGCGATGGCTGATGTTTTTGATAACCGTCAAAGTGTGAGCTACAATTCTCTCAACGCAAAATTCGGCGATAAAGTCGATGTCCCACCAGATCGTAGATACATCGGTTTCGAGGCTTACAAAAGTGCAATGGACTGTCTGAAACCTGGCGATGTTGTCATTCTCACCACGCCTCTTGCTTTCCGCTGGGTCCACTTTACTTACGCGATCGAAAAAGGCTTGAATGTTTTCATGGAAAAACCGCTCACCGCGGATGCTCCTTCCAGCCGCAGAATGCTCGCTTTGGGGAAAGAAGCCGAGAAGAAAAATTTGAAGGTTGCAGTCGGATTGATGTGTAGGCATTGTTCTGCACGGGGCGAATTATACGAACGAATTCAAGCAGGTGAGATCGGCGAGATTCTTTTATTACGGGCTTACCGCCAGGCTGGTCCAACCGGTTCGGCTAATGCACTCCCCAACGATGGCAAATTGCCTGAAGTTCTTTATCAAATTAAGAATTTCCATGCGTTCCTCTGGGCAAGTGGCGGTGCTTACAGCGATTTTCTGATTCACAATATCGATGAAAGTTGCTGGATGAAAAATGCCTGGCCTGTCAAAGCCAAAGCAGCCGGCGGGCGTCACTACCGGGGAGATTATGTCGATCAGAACTTCGATAATTATTCTGTTGAATATACATTTGCAGATGGAACGAAACTCTTTTTGGGTGGTCGCACAATGAGTGGCTGCGATAAAGAATTTGCCAGTTATGCACAAGGCACAAAAGGCTCTGCCGTCATTTCCACTTCGGCTCATCATCCTGCCAAAAGTCGGATTTATAAAGGGCAGAATTTTGTGAAAGAAGATCTCGTCTGGGCCTATCCGCATAAAGAACAAAGCCCCTACGAATTGGAATGGGAACACTTCCTGCATGCGATTCGCAACGACAAACCGTACAGCGAACTCGAACGTGGTGTGATGGCTTCTGCGGTCACTTCGATGGGACGCATGGCTGCCCACACCGGGCGGACTGTCACTTTTGATCAGTTTATGAAACTAGATCACGCATTTGCCCCCGATGCCGATAAACTGACCATCGATGGCCCGGCACCACTTCTGAAAGATGCCAACGGCCTCTATCCGATTCCTATGCCCGGTTTGAAAACAAAACGCGAGTATTAATTCCAAATTAGTTGCGGTTAATCAAACAAACACTCGGTCCTTTTCGGCATTCAACTGCTGATTAAGAGCCGAGTGTTTTCTTACGCATTCCTTGATTCCTAACCCGGACAAGCCGGAACCAAACAGGGGGATAGGCGTTATGGAAAAGTAGGTTAGGCTTTTCAGCCTGACAAATGTGGCCTCCACGAGATTTACTCTCTGATTGACCAGTGATCGCTGTTTTATTCATTAAAAGATCAGTGCAATTCGTGTCAGGCTGGAAAGCCTAACCTACGTTTCATCATAAAAATCCTGCCACTTTTTGCGCAAAACTTCATTGATAAGAGCATTCTAAATAACCTGCTCTCGCCTCCCCTTGATATTTCCTCACGCCTGCTGCATACTCGTCACCAATGGTGGCGCTGAATAAATTTCCCATTCTTTCCTGAAAAAGGATTTGCGATGCAACGATTCAAAGATTCCTTGTTGGTTTGCTTCTTCTCCCGTATATGCCTGGCGAGTTTGCTTGTTGGTATTGTTTCGCAGCAGGTACATGCTGATGAAAAGACTCAAGCATTGGCGATCTATTTGCCGGACAATGTCAACACTGTCTCTATCGTCAGACTGAAAAAACCATCGACCGCATCACAAGCCGAGAGTCAGAAATGGGCCAGGATACTCAGAGAGCATTTTGGTGATGAGCGGACCGGTTTTTTATCCTGGGGCGAGACACTGCTTATCGGCTCGCTGTTTCATCCTTCAATCCCGGAAGAAGCCTGGGCAACTGGTGTGATGCGATTGCCAAAACAAGTGAGCTTTGGTGAAATTGCTAAATCCCAAAATGCGAGTGTCGATTCTTTATCTGGCGTTCCCGTGGTGAAATCGAAAGCGGGGAACTATCTGGTTAAATTCCCTGCGGATGTGATCGGTTTATACCGTCCCGGAATACGGCAGGATGCAGCGAACTGGATTGCTTCAGCTTCGAAGAAAGAAAACATCACGATTAAGCCTTATTTACGGCAGGCAATTGACAAACAGGGGGATGTTGTTTTAGCTCTTAACCTTGCAAACGTTCTTGATCCTCAATTTGTAAAGTCAAAAATCGAGAAAGATGAACGATTTGTTAAACATCAAAAACTGATCGACCGAATTGTCCCGTTGATTTCAGGACTGCGAGGGATCACCTTAACTGCAACAACTGATGAAATTATTGAATGTGAAATTTCCATTGATTTCTCCAGCGACATCACAACATTCAGCAGTGTGATGAAAACACTTTTTCTTTCTGTTCTGGAAGATAGTGGGGCAATGATTGAGGAGTTTCCCGGAGCAAAGATAAGCACTTCCGGAAATTCAGTGATCCTTCGCAGTCAGCTTTCAGAAGAAAGTCTGCATCGGATTCTTTCTCTGGTAACTCCCATGAGTGGCCCTGTAAACCCTTTCTCTTCCAGCGCAGAGCATATGATAAAATCGCCGGTCATCAAAAAGAATAAAGATAATAAAGCGACCGGCCCCACCCAAAAGCAGCGGGCCACCAAAAAATATTATGAAGCCGTCAGCAAGAAAATCGCAAACCTGCAAAGAGCCAATCGAAATGCCAAGAATTACAAAAGCACGATCGCCTGGCACGAAAACTTTGCTCGAACAATTGAAAGACTTCCAACAAAAAATGTTGAACGAGAATTTCTCGGTTTTGGTCAACGTACCACAGAACGATTCAGAGAGTTAGCCTCTTCCATGAGAGAGGAACAAGTAAAAGTTAACATGCAAAAGCAAACACTGACCTACCAAACCGATTACGACCCGGGCTGGGCGTCTCTCAACTGGTGGGGCGGAGGTGGCTACCGACCGCCAAATCTGAAAGTAAAAAGCAATATGGAAGAAGTCCGTAAAGCGATTGCCAAGGAAGAACTGAATGGATACGAAGAACGAAAAAAAATCTGGTTGATCCTGATCGCTGACGAGAAGCAAATGAAAAACCAACTCAAAAGCGTGAAGTAAGGGGCGACCAAAATCACGGGGACGCATACACATGTCGCCTCCCACTACAGAAAATCAGGTCAAGCGTTTGCCTTTGGCTATACCCTAACCCGGCGCAGCCGGAACCAAAAAAGTAGGTTAGGCTTTCCAGTCTGACGAATGTGGTATCCATGAGATTTACTCTCTGATTGACCAGTGATCGCTGTTTTATTCATTGAAAGATCAGTGCAATTCGTCTCAGGCTGGAAAGCCTAACCTACGATTCATCAAAAAAATCCTGCCACTTTTACGCAGCATTTCGTTAACAAGAGCCTAACCTGGACAATCTATAAATGAGATGCTTGAAAGCTACGGCAGTAATTTCAATCGCCCAGCACCCTGCACATACAGTACACGCAATCAGATTGTGTCTGATTACCAGTAATACGGTCATCCTGGGCTGTTAAAATGTTGGGGTTGGTGTGGTATTGATGTTATCCTGTTTTTGTTCCTTTTTTATTGGCCCCAGGTCTCGTTGGCGTTTGGATTGTACGGACTGCGGCAGGTTCTCGCT
>Ga0316208_1002816_pt1 | contig 13436 bp, 12 predicted proteins | sample 3monopyrite_MG_FD_204944 | JGI IMG/M metagenome (GOLD analysis project Ga0316208, IMG submission 204944) | Microbial mat bacterial communities from mineral coupon in-situ incubated in ocean water Damariscotta River, Maine, United States -... | ecosystem: Environmental > Aquatic > Marine >... | reverse complement strand
TCACAAAGCAACTTGGAGTTAACTTTATAAACCCCTATTACACGGAATATGGTGTTAGTCGAGGTATTAATATTTCCTATAGAGCGGTCAATGCTGAAGCGGCTAATATCTCAAATTATTCCACTGACTCATATGGGGCATCATTATTTTATGGCGTTCCTTTATCAGAGTTTACTAATTATCGTTGGGGGCTGAAATTCGATAGCACTGAAATTACTACCGGAGCAACGGGAACCTCACAAAATATTCTTGATTTTATTGCCAAAGAAGGCAAGTTAAACAATACTTATCGGGCCTTTACTAACTGGTCATACGATAGCCGGAATCGACGTGTTTTTGCCACAAATGGTGCTTTAACGAGTCTAGGAGGAGAAATTGCTGTTCCTGGTAGCGATTTAGAGTATTATAAAGTAGATTTTAGGCAGTTAAATTATTTTTCTGTCTCGCAATCGGTGACATTAGCAATGAATTTAAATTTGGGTTATGGTAAATCGCTTTCAGGTGCGAGCGGTTATCCTCCATATGAAAATTATTTCGCTGGTGGTACCTACTCTGTTCGGGGTTACGATTCAAATACTATTGGCCCGAAAGACCCGGTTACCAATAACCCGATTGGTGGTTCAGTTAAGGTAGTGGGCAATATGGATTTGATATTACCTAACCCATTTACCGATAAGAGTAGTTCAACAAGGATAAGTTTGTTTGTAGATGCCGGCTCTGTTTTTAAGGATGAATCAACTATTGACAGTGATGAGTTTCGATATACAGCGGGGGCTGCTTTTATCTGGATTACACCAGTTGGTGCTATGAGATTTAATTTCTCTAAAGCCTTAAATGAAAAACCAGGTGATTCAACAAGAGCATTTCAATTTAGTTTAGGTTCTCCATTTTAATGCATAAGGATATTGTTTAGTGTTAAAGAATATAAGTACATATATTGGTCTTATTTTTTTCGCATTTAGCATAAATGTTTATGCGAAAGATACCCGTATTGGTATTGTCAATACCGCAAATTTATTAAAAGAAGCCCCTCAGGCAGAAGCTGCGCGAAAAAAACTTGAAAGTGAATTTGCCCCACGCGATGTTAAAATTGTTGAAATGCAAAAGCTGATAAAAACGTTAGAAGCTAAACTTTCTAAAGATGCTGCAGTTATGAGCGAAGCAGAACGTAAAAAACAAGAGCGTGACATTGTTACAAAAATACGAGATGTTAAAAGAGGCCGGGAGGAATTTACCGAGGATTTTAATTTTCGCCGTAATGAAGAAATAGGAAAGTTACAAAAGCTGGTTTCTGAAACGATTCTTACTTTAGCAAAAGAAAATAAATACGATATTATTCTAAATGAAAGTGTTATCTATGCCAGTGAACAGGTTGATATCACTGAAAAAGTTTTACAACGCTTGCGTGATATTTTCAAAGAAAGCCAGGCTAAACAATAAGCCATTATTAAAATAACAACATAAATAAGGTGGGCCAGTGAAATATACACTGGGTGAATTAGCAAACCATATTTCAGCTGAAGTTAAAGGCGATGCTTCCTGTATTATAGAAAGCGTAGCGACATTACAGGGTGCTGAAAAAAATCAAATTACATTTTTAACCAATCCAGCTTATCGTTCACAGTTATCATCAACTAATGCCGGTGCTGTCATTATGTCAGCAGCCGATGCCGAAAGCTGTTCTTTAAATGCTCTGGTCTGTAAAAACCCTTATGCCGCTTATGCCCGTGTTGCCGCATTATTATCTCCTGCGGAACAATATGAAGCGGGAATAGATAAGAATGCATATATATCCAGCGCTGCCAATGTTAGTGAGCGCGCAAGTATTGCCGCCGGTGTTGTAATCGAATCAGGTGTTGTTATTTCTGATGATGTGCGAATTGGTGCAGGCTGTGTTATCCAAAAAAATGTCACTATTGGCCAGGCTTCGACCTTAACGGCGAATATCACGGTGGCAAAAGACTGTGTTATCGGCGCAAGAAACCTCATTCATCCCGGTGTTGTGATTGGTGCCGATGGTTTCGGCCAGGCAATGGATGAAGGAGAGTGGATAAAAGTGCCTCAATTGGGTCGCGTCGTTATTGGCGATGATGTCGAAATTGGGGCAAACTCGACCATTGATCGTGGCGCAATCGATGACACCATTATTGAGGATAACGTCAAGCTGGATAACCAAATTCAGGTCGCACACAATGTTAAAATTGGGGCACACACCGCAATTGCGGGATGTAGTGCTATTGCAGGCAGTACAAAAATTGGAAAACACTGTAGAATAGCCGGCATGGTTGGGATTGTTGGTCACCTTGAAATTGCAGATAATGTCACTGTTACAGCAAAATCACTGGTTACCCACTCAATCAAAAAGGCCGGGGTGTATTCAGCGGGAACACCGCTGGAGCCTAACGAAAAATGGCGAAAGAATACTGTACGATTCAAACACTTAGATGAAATGGCCAGGCGTTTGAATGCATTAGAAAAACAAGTCTCCAGCAAACTTAAGTCTGGTGAATAAAAATATAAGAGGAACTAGGCGTTGAAAGAACTTGATATCCATCAAATCCTTGAACATTTACCCCATCGTTATCCGTTTTTATTGATTGATCGCGTAACAGAATGTCACCCGGGAAAAACGTTAACGGGTTATAAAAATGTTTCATATAATGAGCCTTATTTCACCGGACATTTCCCACTGCGTCCAGTTATGCCCGGCGTCCTGATTCTTGAGGCAATGGCTCAGGCAACCGGTATTTTAGCTTTTCGTACTGTCGGAGAAATTCCTGATGGCAGTTCACTTTATTACTTTGTTGGTATTGATAAAGCACGCTTTAAACGACCTGTTGAGCCAGGTGACAGACTCGATCTCCATGTCGAGTTTATAAAAGTAAAACGTAATATCTGGAAGTTTGTCGGACAAGCCAGTGTTGACGGCAAGGTAGTCTGTAGCGCAGAACTGATGTGTGCCCAACGTGATACAGCAGAACTTTAATTAACCGTGATACATCCCAGCGCCATTATAGATCCTGATGCAAAAATAGCCGACTCGGTTGAGGTTGGTGCATATTCTATTATCGGCGCGGGTGTTGAGATCGAAGAAAACACATGGGTTGGCCCCCATGTTGTAATTCAAGGCCCAACTAAAATTGGTAAAGAAAACAAATTATTCCAGTTTTCTTCTGTCGGTGAAGTTCCTCAGGATAAAAAATTCCATAATGAAGTTTCCTATTTAGAAATAGGGGACAGAAACACCATTCGGGAGTTTGCTACTATAAATCGTGGCACAGAAGATGGCGGTGGTATAACACGTATTGGCGATGATAACTGGTTAATGGCCTATATTCATATCGCACATGATTGTCAGGTAGGCAATAACACCATATTTGCAAACAATGCCTCACTTGCCGGTCATGCCATCATTGAAGATTTTGCAATACTGGGTGGATTCACTTTAGTTCATCAATTTTGCACTATCGGTCAACATGCTTTTTGCGGTATGGGCAGTGCGATCAGTAAAGACGTTTTACCTTATGTCATGGTTAATGGCAGCCCGGCCAGTACGCATGGTTTAAATTCAGAGGGTATTAAACGTAAAGGCTTTAGTAAGGAAACCATCAAAGCATTAAAAGATGCCTATAAAATTATTTACCGTAAAAAACTTACCGTAGACGAAGCGAATGAAAAACTCAAAGCCTTAGCCGAAGAGTTTGCTGAGGTAAATAATATGCTTATTGCACTTAACCAAAGTGAACGCGGTATCTTGCGCTAAATAATTAAAGATGAACATTGTTTATATCGGTTCATCAGGTCCGCTTTCAACTATCCCGCTACAAACACTCATTAATTCAAAATTTAATATTAGTGCTGTTGCTATAGACTCCAATAAAAATGACACCATACCGAATATTAATAAAAATTCGGACTCTTTAGCTTCGTTAGCTTTTTATAATAACGTACCGCTGATTAAGTTAACTAAAAAAGTCGCCAGCAATGTTGCAGCAATAAAAAAATATCAGCCTGATATTATTCTTGTTTCATGTTATGCACGAAAAATCCCCAATGAAATTACCCAACTTGCAAAAACAGGTTGTTTCAATGTTCACCCGTCATTATTGCCTAAATACCGTGGGCCAACACCTTTATTCTGGCAGTTCAAAAAGGGTGAAGAAAACTTTGGTATAACCTTACACCGGGTGACTGAAAAGTTTGACCAGGGAAATATTATTGCACAACAAACTATAAAAATGCCTGACGGCATATCAAAAGCAGAAGCAAGTATTTTGTTAGCAAAACTGGCCAGTAAAATAATCTTAAAAATGCTACCTTTATTACAAAATGGCAATTTTAAAGAGGTCATGCAAGATGAAACTATCGCTAGTTATCAGTCATACTTTCAAAAAGAAGACTATGCGGTATCAATAAACTGGACAGCTAAACGGCTATATAATTTTATTGCCGCACACAAGCGAACAATGGTCACTTTTCCCTGTGAAATAGATGGAAAAGTCTATGAGTTAATCGATGTTGTTTCCTATCAAGCGAATGCTTATAAAGAGTTAAACAAAGATTGCATAACTGATAATGTAATAAGTTTTAAATGCGCTGACGGTTATATTCAGTGTGTTTTTAAAAATGCTTAAAAAGTGAAAAGGGTGTTGTTTTAATATAGGTGTTTTCTAGTCAAGCATCCCAAGCAACAAATCACTTAACTCTGTTTTAGATTCTTCATTAGAGAGCTTTTCTTTGATGTTATTTAATTCTTTAATCATCGTGTTTCGTTCACTATCATTATCAAGCAGTTCGATAATTTTAGTGGATATTTTATTTGCTTTGGCATTATTCTGAATCAGTTCAGGCACAACGCGTTTATCCGCGACGATATTACATAAGGCAATATGCTCAATTTTTAACATGCGGCTGACAAAGAAGTAGCTGAGTTTACTGATTTTATTAATCACCACCATCGGTGTTTGCATTAACGCGAGTTCAAGCGTGACAGTGCCGGATACGGTGATCACTACATCACAAACGTCCATAATGTCATGAGCGCGATGGCTTATGACGCGCATGTCCAGTTCGCTGCCTTTAAAGTAGGGAAGAATGTCTTCTTCTTTTAAGGTCGAGGCAACCGGAATAACAAACTGTGCATTCGGTTTTTCTTTGGCAATTTGTTGTGCGCTTTCAACAATAATGGGGAGTAAACGTTTAATTTCACTTTGACGGCTGCCGGGGAAGAGGCCAATAATCGGTTTATCATTATCCAGCAAAAATTCTTTTTTTAAGCTTGCTGAATCATTACTTGCATGAACTTCATCAACTAAAGGGTGGCCGACAAAGCACACCGGCATGTCATATTTTTTATAAAAGGTTTCTTCAAATGGAAAAACCACTGCCATCATATCAACCAGTTTTTTAATTTTGAAAACACGCTTTTGTCGCCAGGCCCAAACTTGCGGGCTGATATAAAATAACACTTTAATACCACATTCTTTTGCGGTTTTGGCTAAGCGTAAATTAAAGTCGGGGTAGTCTACTAAAACTAAAAGATCGGGTGGGTCAGTGCGGAGTCGATGTTGCATGTCTTTTAGTGCACCGGAGATCGTACTCCAGTGAGCTAATACTTCAAATAAACCCACTACAGCAAGTACGGATGAATCGATCAGTGTGTTAACACCTGCCTGACGCATGCTTTCACCGCCGCTGCCATAAAAATCAATATCGGGATTTTTCTGTTTCACTTCACGTACTAATTTAGCGGCGTGTATGTCGCCGGAAGCTTCACCGGCGATAATCATGACACGTTTAGGGATTGATTCTTGCATAAAGGGCATAAAGGGGACAGATCTATTTTATTTTAATTAAGTAATGGGGGGAGATTAATTTATCGCTGAATAAAAAAGATCTGTCCCCTTTAAGTTTTAAATCGCTGACTTAATGGTGTCACAAACAAATGTGATTTGTTCTTCGGTCATTTCCGGGAAAACAGGTAATGACATGCAATGCTTTATGGTGTCTTCAGTTACCGGTAGAGAAACGCCGGCACATTCTTTTTCAAAGGCCTTTTGCTTGTGTAATGGAATAGGGTAGTAAATCGCATTACCAATTTCTTTTGCCGAGAGTGCAGGCATTATTGCATCGCGCTTATCGGTAAGAATGGTATATTGATGATAGACGTGAGTACCGATACCATCTTCAAACGGAACCGTAACAACGTCTTTTAACTTTTCACTATAACTATGTGCAACACGACGACGCTCTTTATTGTATTCGTCAATGTATTGTAATTTTACGCGTAAGATAACTGCCTGTAATTCATCTAATCGACTGTTGTAACCTATAACATCATGATGATAGCGCTCACTACTACCGTGGTTACGGTATATTTTAACCTGTTCTGCAATGGCATCATCATTTGTTGTCACCATACCGCCGTCACCGTAACAACCTAAGTTTTTACTTGGGAAGAAACTATGTGCGCCCACCAGACCAATACCGCCGGTAACTTCATCGCCAATACGCGCACCATATGATTGTGCGCAATCTTCAATAACAAGCAGCTTGTGTTTATTAGCGATCGCCATGATTTTTGGCATATCAACGGGTTGACCAAAGATATGAACAGGAATAATGGCTTTGGTTTTTTCTGTGATCGCTGCTTCGATTAAATCGGCATCAATATTTAAGGTGTCGGCTTTAATATCAACATAAACTGGTGTTGCACCAACATAACGAATGGCTTCTGCTGTTGCGATAAAAGTAAAGGACGTGGTAATTACTTCGTCACCTTCGCTAATACCCGCTGCAAGTAAGGCAAGATGCAGTGCATCTGTGCCGGATGCACAACTTAGCGCATGTTTAACACCAAGGTTTGCGGCAGCTTCTTTTTCAAAGGTCTGTACATTGGGGCCAAGGATAAATTGAGTCTTACCGAGGGCTTCGATAATTTTTGTATCAATCTCTTGTTTAAGATTATTGTATTGTAATTTGAGATCAACCATTGGGATCATATCAAAACTCTCCGTTAAAAAAATTTGTTCTGTTGTTTGTTAAGCGGTGCCGAGTAATTCGTTAATTTTTATTGCAGTTTGTAATGCAAGTAAACCGGCTTTACCACTGACAATCGGTGCGGAACCTGTATCGATTGAGTTTAAGAAAGCTTTAATCTCGCTATATAAGGCATCGCCTTGTTCAAAGCTGCGTTCGTTACTTTCTATATCTGCAATACCGGGGTACATTTCCCCCTGGCCTTTGTTATACATCGACAGTTTTTTATTCTGGAAGTCGATAGAAATATAAGCATCGTGTTGAAAAATACGCATAATGCGCTCACTTTTCATGCTGACGCGGCTTGAGGTGACATTTGCGACACAACCATTTTCAAAAGTAATGCGTGCATTGGCGATATCAATTTCTTTTGAGATGACGGCAACACCGTTGGCATCAATATGTTTCACCGGTGAACGTGCAAAGTCTAAAATAATATCAATATCGTGAATCATTAAATCAAGTACAACGTTGACATCGGCACCACGGGGATTAAACGGAGCGATGCGATTGGATTCAATAAATAAAGGTTGTTCCAGTTCATCTTCCAGTGCGAGAACGGCCGGATTAAAGCGTTCTAAATGGCCAATTTGGAAGACACATTGTTTTTCATTGGCAATTTTGACCAGTTCTTCGGCTTGTTCAACGGTAGAGGTAATGGGCTTTTCTAACAGAACATGCACACCGTTTTCAAGGAAGACCTTGGCAACTTCGTAGTGTTTTTGAGTGGGAACGACAATACTGACGGCATCCACTTGACCTATCAGGTCTTCGTATTCGGTAAATGCGGGAATCCCGTGTTCATTTGCGATGCTTTGGGCTATCTCTAAACTGGCATCACACACCGCAACCAATTCGGAGGATTCGAGTTGGGCATATTTTTGTGCGTGAAATTTACCGAGATAACCTACGCCTATAACGGCGGTTCTAATTTTGCTCATTACTTGTCCGGTTGTGTGTGTACAGGGGGGCGTACGAAGTCAGCATGATCGCATTCTCTTATTTTAAAATCAATAAGATAGGCATAGCCTTTTAGGGGATTTTAGGGGTATGCTAGCGCCACTTTAAACTATCAGCAGACGATATTATGGCTAAAAAACAAATTCTTCCTCCAATTCTCGATTGGGCAGATAGAGGCCGGTTTGTTGCCGGGGTAGATGAGGTAGGCCGTGGTCCATTAGCGGGCCCGGTTGTCGCTGCGGCGGTGATTCTTGACCCGGATAACCCCATTGAAGGTTTAATAGATTCAAAGAAAATCAGCGAAAAACGCCGTGAAATTTTGGCCGAAGAGATAAAAGAACGGGCGCTTGCCTGGGCTATCGCACGTGTTGATGTGGAGGTGATAGATGAAATTAATATATTACAGGCCAGTTTACGAGCAATGGCGATTTCAGTTTATGATCTTGCCCAGCAACCCGATTTTGTCATGATTGATGGCAACAAAATCCCGAGCGAAATAAATATTCAATCCGAAGCGGTGGTAAAAGGGGATGATCGTGTGCCGTGCATTAGTGCTGCTTCGATTATTGCCAAAGTCGCGCGAGACCACGAGATGATTGAAATGGATGCGGTTTATCCCGGTTATGGCCTTGCTAAGCATAAAGGCTACCCGACTAAGTTGCATATTGAGGCGCTGCAAGCGCTAGGGGTGACGAATATACATCGACGTAGTTTTGGGCCGGTGAAAAAGGTGTTGCAAGCAGACTGAGCAGCGTCAGTCGTTCAAAAATTAACCTGTTTTTCGCCTTGCTTAAGCCCGAAATAGATCTGAAAATAGTGGAATGTCTGAATCCTTTGTCCACCTTTCTCTACATACCGAATATTCTATTGTTGACGGAATAGTCCGCATTAAACCGCTGGCCAATGCAGTGGCCGAGGCCGGCATGCCCGCGGTAGCCTTGACCGATCAAAGCAATATGTTTGGGCTGGTAAAGTTTTATCGTGCTTGCCAGTCGGCAGGGGTCAAACCCATCGTCGGCGTGGATTGCTGGGTCTCTAGCGAAGAAGATCCCACTCATCTGACCAAACTCACCTTATTGTGTGTTAATAATGCCGGTTATTTAAACCTGACTGAGCTGGTTTCCAAAGGCTATACCGAAGGTCAGCAACGTGGCATCCCTATCTTACAGAAATCATGGTTTATCGGCCAAACCGATGGGCTGATTGCCTTATCCGGTGGGCGTTTGGGGGATATTGGGCATGCTTTATTAGCGGAGAACACTGAACTGGCTGCTTCGCGTTTGCAGGCCTGGGCGCACCTTTTCCCTGACCGCTTTTACCTTGAGTTACAGCGTACCGGTCGTGAAAATGAAGAAAACTATTTGCATGCGGCTGTCGAGCTTGCCATTCAGCATGATATTCCTGTGGTTGCGACCAATGATGTGCGTTTTATTTCATCCGATGACTTTGATGCACATGAGGCACGGGTGTGTATTCATGATGGCCGAACCTTAGACGATCCACGCCGGCCTAAACTCTATAGTGATCAACAATATCTACGATCGCCGGAAGAAATGATTGAATTGTTTAAAGACATTCCTTCGGCGATAGAAAACACAGTAGAAATTGCAAAACGCTGTACCGTGACTTTAACGCTGGGTAAAAATTATCTACCTGATTTTCCTATTCCCGATGGTTTAACCATTGAGCAATTTTTAGAACAAGAGTCCCGCAAAGGCTTAGAAAAACGTCTGCATCAATTGTTTGATGTTGAAGCAGAGGACTACGAAGAAACACGAAAACAATATTATGATCGTCTGCAAATTGAACTCGATGTTATTAACAACATGGGGTTCCCCGGTTACTTTTTAATTGTTGCCGATTTTATTCGTTGGGGTAAAGAAAACGGTGTACCGGTCGGGCCGGGGCGTGGCTCGGGTGCGGGTTCGATTGTCGCCTATGCATTAACCATTACCGATCTTGATCCCATTAAATACGAGTTACTGTTCGAACGTTTCTTAAACCCTGAACGTGTTTCCATGCCCGATTTCGATGTCGACTTTTGTATGGATGGCCGTGATCGGGTTATTGATTATGTTGCCCGGACTTATGGCCGCGATAAAGTATCTCAAATTATTACCTATGGTTCGATGGCGGCCAAAGCCGTTATTCGAGATGTTGGACGTGTTTTAAGCCATCCCTATGGTTTTGTTGATCGCATTGCAAAACTGATTCCCTTTGAAATTGGTATTACCTTAGATAAAGCCCTGGAACAGGAACCACAATTACAGGAGCTTTATAATGAAGATGAAGAGGTTGCCGGGCTGATCGACCTGGCCAAATCATTAGAAGGGATTGTGCGTAACGCCGGTAAACATGCCGGTGGTGTTGTTATCTCACCCACCAAGCTAACAGACTTTACCCCGCTTTATTGTGAAGAGGATGCCTCTAATTTAGTTAGCCAGTTTGATAAAGATGATGTTGAAGCGGTTGGCCTGGTAAAATTCGATTTCTTAGGCTTAAGAACATTAACCATTGTTGACTGGGCGGTTAAAACCATTAATGGTATTAAAAAAGAAAAGGGTGAAGAACTTGTTAATATCGAAACCATTCCACTTGATGATGAAGCCACCTTTGATTTATTAAAAGCCACAAATACCACCGCCGTGTTTCAGCTTGAATCCCGCGGTATGAAAGATCTTATTAAACGTCTACAGCCAGATAGCTTTGAAGATATTATCGCACTGGTTGCCTTATTCCGGCCGGGGCCGCTGGGCTCAGGTATGGTAGATGACTTTGTTAACCGAAAACACGGTCGTGCCCGCGTGGTTTATCCACACCCTGATTTAGAAACAATATTAAAACCCACCTACGGCGTTATTTTATATCAAGAACAGGTAATGCAAATCGCACAGGTGTTAGCAAACTATTCGCTTGGTGCTGCCGATTTACTCCGGCGTGCAATGGGTAAGAAAAAACCCGAAGAGATGGCAAAGCAACGTCAAATTTTTACCGAAGGTGCGGTCGCGCGTGATGTTGATGAAAAAACCGCAACCTATATTTTTGACTTAATGGAAAAATTCGCCGGCTATGGTTTTAATAAATCACACTCCGCCGCTTATGCCTTAGTCTCTTATCAAACCGCATGGTTAAAAGCCCATTATCCTTCTGAATTTATGGCTGCCGTATTATCAGCCGATATGGACAACACCGATAAAGTGGTGACCCTGATTGATGATTGCAATGAAATGAAACTCAAAGTTTCACCGCCCAATATTAATTTATGTAAACATCAGTTTACGGTTGACGGGGAAACCATTATTTACGGTTTGGGCGCGATTAAAGGCGTGGGTGAAGGCGCAATCGACGGTGTCATTGAAGAGCGGGAAAAAAAGGGTGAGTTTAAAACACTGTTTGATTTTTGCCAGCGTGTCGATTTAAAAAAGGTTAACCGCCGTACCTTAGAAGGTTTAACCATGGCCGGTGCGATGGATGTGTTTGGACAACATCGTTCTACCATTATGGCAACGTTACCGGATGCATTGAAAATAGCCGATCAAAAATCGCGTGATGATCAAGCGGGCATACAAGATATGTTTGGCATGGCTGCCATGCCAGACGAAGAGGGTAATGACAGTGGCCCCGAAAGTTATACCGTACAAAAAGACTGGAGTGAAGAGCTACGTCTTGCAAATGAAAAAGCCACACTCGGTTTATATCTAACAGGCCATCCAATAAACCGTTATTTACCCGAGTTAAAGAAAATGGTGAGCGGTCGTTTATCTGAAATGAAGCCAACAAAAAATGCTACCGTGATTGTGGCCGGTTTAGTGATCGGGATGCGTGTAATGACTACCAAGCGCGGTGATAAAATGGCGTTCTTAACCTTAGATGACAGAAGTGGTCGCATGGAAATGGCGGTGTTCTCTGAAGAGTTTAATGCCAATCGCGAAAACCTGGCTAAAGACAAACTCATTGTTGCCAGCGTGGAAGTGAGTATCGATGATTATTCCGGTGGCTTTAAAATGCGCACCAAAGAAATTTATGATATCGCACAAGCACGAGAGCGTTTTGCAAAACACCTAACCGTTGCAGTAGATCAAACACATGCGGCAAACGGTTTTATTGGTAATTTACAGCGTGTTTTAACTCCTTTTAAAGAAGGCACATGCCCGGTAGTGGTCGACTATCGTAAAGACGATGCCTGCGCAGAAATACCCTTAGGGCAAGAGTGGCGTGTCCACCCGACAGATGAGTTACTAAACCGCTTACGTGAATCGGTCGGTGAAAAACAGGTTAGTATTAAGTATGATTAACACCATGCAGCACTAAACAATCATTATTAGTGCCCGCCAGTAAAAACAGGCACAGTTAAATCTAAAAGGAACATTGATATGGAAATCAGCAAAACACTACGTCCCGGTGATATGGGAACCCGCCGCCACCTGGAACAATATGGTGAACAGCTTATCTGCGTGCGCTACAGAATAGATAAAATAGCACAGAAACGATACACAACAATCGAACTTGTCGTCGACGAAAAACCCTATATCGCCACTAAAACTGATATATTTGCCTGGGTAAAAATTAACTATGATGAATTTGAAGCACGCCAAAAACTAAAAACAGCCGGTGCCAAATGGTTAATTGAAGAAAAAGTGTGGATAGTTCATTATGATACAGCGAAAAAACTTGGTTTAAAGAAAAGAATTATTAAAACAACCACAACAAAATACAACCAGATATAGACATTATGCCTATATTTAGATATTTGTGGTTAAATATAGACCTAATTCCTAGATATAGGAATTCCATCTAATTAACAGTTAGCTGTAGGAGAAAAAATGAATTCATTTACCATATTTATAATTATAGCCATTGGTTTATTTGTTTTTTTCAAAGTAACCTCTGGCTTTAAAAAATACAAAGCAGCACAAAATGCATTATTAGCAAAATTCACTTTTGAAGGTTTAAATTCAGAAACTCAAGAAAAAATTATAGAACAAACAAAAAGCATATTATCTTCTGGCGGCTCAAGTAGTAGTGATGACCGTATTTCTCGTCTAGAAGAAAAAGTGAAATATGGGTTTTACGCTTTAGCAATGGCAGAACTCCATATCCCCCCAGCCCTAAGTGGTTATGAATGGCAATTCATAAAAAATCCTTATGTAGCCTTATTAAATGCTGAAACCCAAATTCAAGCAGCCAAAAGACAATTAAATAAATCCGATGGCGTTGAAATACACATATGAGAAAAACAGCTAACAAGAAAATTAAGTCATTCGCTTCGCTCATTGGGACGCGCCAAAAGCGGCGCGCCCCTTATTAAAGACGTTGAAGCTGTAGAAAAACCCCATCAAAATCAAATAATGGTACAATGACTCATCACACAAGGAGTCGTGCACATGCCAAAATATATTCCTTATAATTACAACCAACACTCAATGGTTGTGATTAAT
>Ga0316208_1002814_pt1 | contig 13447 bp, 21 predicted proteins | sample 3monopyrite_MG_FD_204944 | JGI IMG/M metagenome (GOLD analysis project Ga0316208, IMG submission 204944) | Microbial mat bacterial communities from mineral coupon in-situ incubated in ocean water Damariscotta River, Maine, United States -... | ecosystem: Environmental > Aquatic > Marine >... | reverse complement strand
GAGGTAGCTGGATATGTGGAAAGTCCAGAACATTGGTTATATAGCAGCGCTAGGAATTATTATGGAAAAGAAGGATTGCTGGAAATTGAACATGGGTTTGAATAGGGCACAAGCGGAGCCAGAATGAGGTTGACCCCTCGAGCTTTTAAGATTGTAAATCGCTTACATAGCAAAATTTCTCTCTCGGGAAAGGGGTATTTATTCCTTACCACTTGAAAGTTCATAAACCAACTTTCTAACTACTTTTATACTATGTCAACTTTTAGACTAGGGGGTATACCTTCAATTAGGTTAGACTACTCTGATTGCACCCCAAAAACTTGGATATAATAAAATCCCAAAAAATCTATTTCCCACTTTAAATCCTTACAGGTACAAGTTTTATGTTCAAATATTAAATACAGTATCCATCAATGGTAGTTTTGAATATAGAAACCAATGTGGGTAATGAAACGGGAATAAGAAGCCTTTATGTGGGTAATGGATTTTAAAATTGATTACTCACTTCTCGTTCAACGGAGTATAGGTAAAGTTTCTTCGAATAGAGAAAATAAAATGAATCCATTTATACCAAATCTGATATAATTATGTTATACTATCAAATGACAGACAAACCAGTTGTATGGCTATCAGGTGAAGTTAAGACTCCACCGTTTTCTACCAACGCACGGATAAGCGCCGGATATTGGCTAAGGAAATTGCAAAAAGTGGAGTTTGTGGAAATGCCACATTCACGCCCAATGCCTTCTATTGGTTCTAACTGTCATGAACTCCGAATAAAAGATACTTCAGAAACGTGGAGAATCATTTACCGGATAGATAATGATGCTATTGTTATCGCAGAAGTGTTTAAGAAGAAAACAGAACAAACACCTAAGCAAGTGATAGCTATTAAAAAAAAAGATTTAAAAAGTTCGATACATTATAAGGTGTAATTATGGATTCCCAAAAGAAAGCCCGATTAGAAAAAGCAGGTTGGAAAGTTTCCGATGCCAAAGAGTTTTTAGGACTCACCGAAGAAGAAAATACCTATATTGAAATGAAACTGGATATGGCTTCTCTTCTAAAAGCCGAACGAACCAAAGCAGGGTTTACTCAATCCGATCTTGCCAAGAAACTACATACTAGTCAACCCCGTGTAGCAAAAATGGAGAACGGAGACCCAAGCGTTACCTTAGACTTAATTATGAAAGGATTGCTATCTCTTCAAATCCGGCGCTCTGAGATTGGGCAAGCTCTTCAAACAGCCTGATTCTAATCTCAAAAATACCTTTCTTGTCGTCCTATTTTAAGTAGGGCTTAACCTACTCTGTTACCCAAATGTTACCCAAATAAAAAAACAGCGATAAATAGCTTGAGTATATGATTGCTATAAATCGCTGTTAATTATTAAGTACACCCGAGAAGATTCGAACTTCTAACCGCCTGATTCGTAGTCAGGTTTAAAAAGGGTTTAAAATGCTTTCAGGGCTAATCAATTAAATAAATACACCCTAAAATACACCCTATTTAAGGGAGAAGAAGGAACTAAAGGAATTATTTAAAGACAAATGATAATGATTCTATCATTCTGATGTAAAGACTACTCAGCGCTATGCGGACTTGCTTAACATGGATATTAGTGAGCAGGTTGGGTCAGTCTTTCAATAGTTCTTTCCTAGAAAAGAGTTCTATAAAACTCTCAATTGACTACTAAAGTTGTCAATAAGTAAACTATAGTTTACATTATGATAACTTCTATAATCTTAGCATGAAAAACTCGATAAAAGTGGAGCGGGCTAGACAAGATATGTCCCAAGGGGATTTGGCTAAGCTTGTAAACGTATCGAGACAGACTATTCACTCAGTCGAAAGAGGTAAAAAAATCCCATCTGTCGAATTAGCTCTGAAGATTGCAAAAACCTTTCAAGTTACGGTCGAGAGCATTTTTGAAATAGATACGAAACATTAAAAACCAGCTTTTATGCAGACATCACTTAATTTATCTACAACTAAGAATTTTAAGCATGTAATCGATGAGACCTTTATCTATAGAAATCTAGTCAACGATCTAAAACAAATACCATCCCCTCAAGAAGAGCTATTACCTGGAATCAAATGGGGATATCACAACAAATTATTCACACCAGCTTATTGGAAAGTACAATATCTAATGTATCACAGTGATAATTCATTTGATATAAATTATAGATTGGGAGAGAACATCATTGAAGAAATTATTGCTTGCCTATTAGGTGGATTTGGTCTGAAATCAGAAATAGGTTTGGCAGCATTTTATCGACTTAAAAATGAAGATCTAATAAATAGTAAAACAAGTTTCAGCAAGATCCATACTGCCTTAAGAGAACCATTGATTATTAGTGGGAAAAGTGTTTTTTATCGATTCCCTAATCAAAAAGCAAAATATATTCACCTGTTATTAAATAGAACGGATTTGGATTCAATACCAATTAATAGTGACTCAGAACTCAGAGAATGGTTGATGTCAGTAAAGGGAATAGGACCTAAAACCGCCTCATGGATAACTCGAAATTTTTTGAATAGTGAGAACGTAGCGATAATTGATGTTCACATTTATAGAGCTGGACAAATATTAGGAATCTTTAGAACACACTATGACCTACAAAAAGATTATTTCATTTTAGAGAAAAAATACTTACAGTTCTGCTATGCGTTACAAGTTCAACCTTCTAAAATGGATGCACTTATGTGGCTTCAAATGAAAGAGTCGAGTAGTCTTTTAAGAAACTAAATATTAATTAATCTAACTAATATGTCAGGAAACGGAGGCGGAGTACCAACAGTAGACGGACCAATTGATGGTGAAAACTGTACAAACCTAATTATAAATACTAACATCTCTTCTCCCCAAGCTTTAGCGATTAGAAATCTTACTAAGGGTATAATACTTGACGTCCAAGCAATTGGAGATCAAGGCCCCATTAATTTCTACAATGAAAATGGAGATTTAGTAGGGAGCGTAATTTCAAGAGTTATGATAAGGTTACTTAGTTGTATCGTTAAAGGATTCGAATATGAGGCTGAGGTCTTATCAATAACTGATGGGGAAGTGGAAGTTCAAATTCGTTCAAAGTGATAATAATTGGTGGAAGTTATACTGAAATTTGTTTAGAACCTATTTGGGGGAATATTTATGGTTCTGGTTTACGAGCAGCTAACCTTATTGCCGAGTTTGATAATTCTGAAGAAATAATATTTCATACCTGTGCTGACCATGAAGTTATACCTCATCTAAAGTACTACGAGGGAATGTTTAAGAATCTTTCCTTAAACATAACAGAAATTCCCAAAAGCCCTGAATTTCACTATGATCATCCTTTAAAAGTACCCTATATATTTCCAAGACCAGATGTAATTTCAGAGAAAAAAGCTAAAATTAACTGTGAAGGTGATAATATTCTCATTTATGGTTTGATAGAATCTGAAATTGTGGCTAATGGAATTAAAGTTGTATACGATCCTCAATCACCCTCAAATCCTAAACCCTTTTCAAAGTTAGGAGGAAATGCTGATCAGTTAGTTACTATTATTAATTTCAGTGAAGCTAAAAGAATAGTTGGAAGTGATAATGTTCAAGAGATAAAAAAATATTTCCTTGAGAAAGAGGATTGCTATGCCCTAGTTTTAAAAATGGGTGCACTAGGCGCTTTAGTATTTGATACTTCCAGTGATGAAGAGATAATAAAAATCCCTGTTTATAAAACGCAGAGGGTTTGGCCAATAGGTTCAGGAGATGTTTTTTCTGCTTTTTTTGCTTATCAGTGGTTTAATGGTAATTCAATTTCCGATTCTGCAACATTAGCAAGTAAAGCTACAGCCGTCTATTGTAATACAAAAAGTTTAACCATTTCGAATTATCTCGAGAAATTTGACTTAGAAAAATTAGTGGTTGATTCTATTCCAGATAGACAAATTTATTTAGCAGGCCCTTTTTTCACATTCACAGAGAGATGGCTAGTTAATGAGGTCTGGAAAATTTTTAGGGGTATGAATCTTAAAATTTTCTCTCCTTTTCATGATGTTGGACATGGTAAAGCAGAAGACGTAGTTGAAAAAGATATTATTGGGTTAAATGAATCTGAAATCATTTTTGCTATCCTTGATCATTTAGATTCTGGTACTCTATTTGAGGTTGGTTATGCTATCGCTAAAGGAAAAAAAGTTATTGCTTTCGTACAGAATGAAAGTGAAGAAGCATTAAAAATGCTTGAAGGAACCAACTGCATAATTGAAAAAGATTTAACAACTGCTATTTATAAAACTTACTGGGAGCTTTGTTGAACAGTACTGGAATATTACTATCTGGTGGAATGGATTCTATAGCACTTGCTTACTGGAAAAAACCGAGATATGCATTTACTGTAGACTACGGTCAAAAACCAGCCAAGGCAGAAATTCAAGCAGCTACTCAGGTAGCTGAAACTCTAAGAATGGAACATAAAATAATCAAAATTGATTGTTCGAGTTTAGGTTCCGGAGATATGGCTGGTAGCAATCCGAATGAATTAGCACCTATTACTGAATGGTGGCCGTATAGAAATCAGTTAATAATTACTTTAGCTGCAATGAAGGCTATAACACTTGGCGTAAAGAAGTTATATATGGGATCGGTATCCACAGATTTGTCTCATAAGGATGGCACGTCAGTTTTTTTTGAATTCATATCACAGTTGATGCAATTCCAAGAAGGTAATTTAGAAGTTATGGCTCCTTCTATTAATATGAATACGACTGAATTAATAAATACATCGAAAGTACCTACTTCATTATTATTCTGGGCTCACTCTTGTCACAAGTCTAATACTCCTTGTATGCACTGTAATGGGTGCAAAAAGTATCTTCATACTCTTCAGGAAATAGGAATTAATCAGTGAGTAATCCAATTCCAAAAGACAATTCTGATACTTATGAGCTATTTGAGTATCCAATTATCAAAAAGGAAAAGCTTAATCGGGTATTCAAGCCCGAACAAAAAGATTTTTTAGAAGTATTATATGAAAGAAGATCTGATTCTAATCATAGATTTACCAAATCTTTGGATATTTCTGAGTTGTTATTTTATAGCTCAAAAATCAAATTTCTAGCATCCGACCAAAAAGGTTTTATTATATCTAAGAGAACAGCTCCATCAGCTGGGGGAAGACATCCCATCGATATCTTAGTTTCACCCCCTGGTTCATTAAACGAGCGAAACCTATTTTACTATAATCCAATTGATCACTCTCTTAATGAACTCAACTTACCCGCCAAACGAATAGAGCAGTTCCTAAGTGAAATAGATAAAAATTTACCTATAGATTCATCCTTTTTATTATGGTTTTCAATTCAGACATATAAAACTTCATCTAAATATTTTAACCCTGAAAGCCTCTATTGGAGAGATGCTGGAGCCTTGCTAGCTATTCTCCAGCTAACAGGAACTTTTCTTGGCTACAAAACTTGTCCTCTAGGGACACTAGCTGAAAATAAGTTTAAAAAACTATTTGACGGTAATGAGTTAATATCTGGTGGAGGAATCATTGTGGGAAAATGATTCTAAATTATCGCAACTATTCTATGTCAGGATTTTTTTCATAGCCGATACTAGCCCCAATTACTACACCTGCTATAGAACCAATGGGGCCTAATAAATACCCTATCACTCCTCCTGTTACTCCAGCCCAAGCTGCATTTTGAATTTTCGCTTTTTTTCGGGCTGGAATCGATAAAGGAGCCTTAGTTATCCCGTATTTTGACCTAACAGATTTATTAGCCGCATTCCCTTTCTGTTTATTACATGAAATACATGAGGGATATAAATTATTCATGTGGTTACTTCCTCCTTTGGATCTTGGAATAGAATGTTCTACTTCCCAAGGCGCATGAGTTCCATATTTGCCATAATTTTTAAATGAAAGTTTCTTGCCACATAAATGGCAGTATCCAGATGTTCGATCATAAATCTTTCGTAATTGCTCTTCATTAAATGCCATAGTATTTATATTAATTAAAAACTACGGCAATATAATCTACCGTATGACAACATATTGTCACCCTAATTTGATTTTTTTATCAAATCTAGAAAACGGCAGTGACGTAGTGACAAAGAAACGGAAAACTTTTCTGTAAGGAATACCCTCTCAACTGATTCTATCTATGTCCTTAAGCTACCTTGTTAGGATTATCTGGTTGGGGTAGCTTTACTTTATATTTGATGCATTAAAAATTCCTTTGAGAAAAAGTTTTCGACTATTTGCCCCCTAAACCACTGGAAGGGAATTCCAAGTTAAAAGAGAAGCTTACGCTTCTCTTACATCATTCGGCTTTTCCTTTGTACAGGTTTGCCATCAGATTCATTCTTGAACAAACTCCAAAGCCAAATTCCTACAACAGGAATCATCATAATAGCAAATAGAGCAAGATCGAAAGATCCCTCACCTGTTTTTGCTAGTAAAGCTCCATCTTCAATCCAGATGTCACCGACTTCTCTGCCATCGTTAGTAGGAGAGTTGAACCAAATGGCGAAGATCGTCCAGATTATTGTGAATGCGATTTTGTAGATGTGTTTTTTCATTGATCCACCGTAAATCGTACTACATTGCTTGTGCCTTCCATTGCCAGATCAATAAGAATTGGCCGTTTATCAACAAATATTTTAAAGACGACAAATGTATTATTATCAGTATCTCTAGCCAAGATAGCCATGCCTCTATTCCCATAGTTATCGGTTATAAGACCTTGGGGTTGATCTGGCGTGAGTCGAAATATTTTAGTATTAGCTTCTCGGTATCCTATTAAATGTACTTCTTCTTTATCAGCCGTTTTTACAAACATCCATTTCTTCCACATGTTGTTCTTAGACTCACTGGTATAGTCATTTCTAACTTCTATGATATTTTTAAGCTCAAACCCTTTGTTCTCAAATTGAGCGAAGAGCTTAACTGGGATTAAGATTATAAGTAGCGATAGTAAGTATACTTTCTTCATGTTATTGGTGATTAAATTGTGGTTTTAATTTGCGCACAGTTGTGAGCAATTGCAAATTCATTTTCCCTGCATCTTATTGTTATGAAGTATGATGCAGAGTTATTGGAAGCGACATCTATTATCCTGCGAAGGTTGAGAGAGGAGATAGGACTATCACAGGAGGAACTAGCGGCGAGTTCTGGGATTACTAGGAGTATGATCGACAAGGTGGAAAGAAGGGAAAGGCTTCCATCTTTGGATATTCTGATCAAGATTGCTCCAGCTCTGAATAAATCTGCAAGCGAGATTGTGTCACTTATTGAAGCACAGCTGAAGAAATAAAAGAGGCCCGAAGGCCTCCCGTCAACTAGTCAAGCTTTAAGCTTCATTGTTCTTATACCAAATTCAGTGAGATAGTGGGCTGAATTAGCTAAACTTTCTATTCGCTGTTAATTGTAGATTCAGAGCTTTGAAAATTCTTTCTGAGAAATGTTTTAGCAGATCGTGACCACTAAGTCACTGGAGTACGAACCCTAACCGAGTCCGACTTGAACCTAGACTCCTTGCCAACGATACATGTTTACATATTGAGAATTGTCGAAATCAAATACTCGGGAATCCTCCGATAGAAGCTGTTTTAAAATCCAACCTACATCTTTAGCCGCGGCCTCAAAAGCCTCAACTTCAGTTCGGCCTGAATCAATGTAGTGATCATATATGTATTGGAGTGGTGTTCCTGACCAATCTGTATTTTCACCTCCCACCAGATCTCTCGCTGCAAAAGTCTCTCCACTTCGATTTTTTACCCAGCAATAGACAGCGCCTTGTAAATAAGCTCGAATTAGTTCAAGTTCATGTTTTTCAATTCCCGTAACATCTCTAAGTTCGGAGTCTGGTATAAGGGCCATTTTTTTAATCCAAAATAGTTATTAGTGTTATAATCTCTAGCAAGCTAACGACTCGGCGTTTAAGCAGCGAGCCGAAGTTTAATAATTAAAGTTTGGGACTTTGTCAAAATCTACTTGATTCTGTTCTTATATAAGGTGTTAGGTAAACCACTATTGGTTTTTCTCATCTATTACCTTCTGCCTAAGTTCCGCAGCCTCTTTAACTTTACCCGGTCTTGTATAAATTTGATATGTGAGGTCTTGTAATAGTGATAATAATACTGCGGCTCTCTCCTGATTAACTTCAGGTAAATGAGGATGTGCTCCGTCATGACCAGTCAGCAAAATTTGTTTTGTAGATTCATTCCATTCATCGTCTAGACCCGTCATTTCAAGCATTTCTTCAATTTGCTTTTGAACTTTTGAAGCTCCTTTTGCCCCTAGATCATCACAGATAGCTTGAACCGTCCTTCGTGATATCGCAGCAAAACCATTATAGGCTTCGACACTTAGGCAGTTAAGTGCTTCTTTAATTTCATTTGTAATAGGCATGGGTACATGATCAAAATCAAACTTTTCAACCACAGGTAATATCATTGTTGGGCTATACACTTCTGGAGTTCCGTTAGTTTGATACTTAGATATTCTCCAATTAACAGGAACAGCTCTAAGGCATGCATCACATGAATAACTTACCACAACTTCCTGAGCCTGCTCTGCTTGAAGAGTTTTACCAATTACACTTGTTCTCATCGAAAACCTTGAATTTTCATTACAATGTGGGCACTTACCTCCAACTTGTAAATTCGATAAGTAGCCAGGTGGTTTTATACCATATATTTTGATCATTTCTCTACTTGTTTTTATGTTTGCCTAACGAACCCGTGTTTTTAGAATTTAAGTCATTTCAAAGAAGCTGTAGAATTAATCACTTATAGTCAACAGCGGTAAAGTGGGCAAATTTGTCAACTCTTATTATTTATTCACATTATTCTTTTGGGAGGAATCTGGGTTACCCCGAACGAATTCTTCTCCATTAAATGTGTAGGTGCTAAAAGTCCGGATGTTTACCGGACTTAACTTCTTTTACTAAAGTTTTCCTAGGCACATTACCTCTTCCAGGTATTGAATATGACTCATTCTTTCCATTATCTCCATCGTGATTTCCAGTGATATTTTTAGCCATTTCTTCTCCACATTTTATTTAATGTTACCATTTAGGATTTAAACTGTTTCTTCTTCGACTAAAACCAACTCGGCTAATTTTAGGGCAATATCCCGCATGGACTCTTCCGAGGTACTCAAACCGCTTCTAGAACCTAGTAATGGACTAACCTCACGTAGCGACTCGAAGGTTGTGTCATGGACGATTGGAACAAGTAAATCACGAGCCAAAAGTGCTGAAAGCTCCTTATCTGCAATACCTTCCCCTTTTACGCGCTTCAAAAAAGAAGGCGTAACCAATACTATACCAACCCGTGATTTAGCCAATCCTTTATCAATTTCTCGAAGTAACGATGAACCTAACAAAACATCCTTTTCACTAAACCAAACTGAGACACCATTGGATTCCAGTAAATCATGAAGCTGCTTTGCTGAATCTTTTCGATCATCCCAAGCGTGACAAAGAAAGACGTCTCTTAAGTCAGGAATAGTTGAGCGTTTTTCAACATTTTCACGAATAGGTGTTAATGTCCTGATCTCAGCAGGTGTATAGTAGAGGCCTGAACCTGGGCTAGACCATTTTGGTTTTCTATTTCTAGTATTTCCTCCTCCAGAACTACTAGATCCATAGCTACTACTTCCATAACTGCTACCACCATAGCTAGAATATGAAGAATAATTTGAGTAAGAATTGTATCCACGATATCGACCACCACATGCCCGCTGCCCCACTTGCTGTTCTATGCCCTCTTGTGGGCGCTGTACATCTTGCCATTTTTTTTATGATTTAGTTATAAAACTTGCATGTGTAATATATGTAATGCTTTGTAGGTTTTTTGATTTACTTTTCCACAAGTTTTTGACGCGTTATCAACATCTTAATGTGAAAGAGAAAGCAACGCTTTCTCTTTCGGAGCCTACACTCCATTCTTAGCCATAGCAAACTCCTCCGGTTGCAGATAACTATCGCGATCTATCACACGCTGATAATTTCCAGAAGAGGTTATGGCAAAATACGCCACTTTACCACTGGCGTCCTTGTAAGGAAGCACGCTTTCGATATTAGCATACACACGATCTTCGGTTTCGTTGTGTGTCACCAGAATCTGGCAGCTCATGCCGATATAAGACTCAATATCTACGCCTTCTTTGAGTTCACTTGCTTCTAGCTTGTGTCCTCGAAAGCGTTCTAAGTCTATCCTAAGATTTGATTTCTCATGCAGGCTCCACGTGTAGCGTTTAACCAGAATGAAAGGTTTGCCTTCCTCGTCCTGAAGCTGAGTTTCAAAGACCAGAGAGAGTTTATGTTTAGTGCCGAATTTGGACTCCTGTTGTCCAAGATCAACGGCATCTACAAGAACGGCACTGTGTAGCCCGTCCGGACAAAGTGGGAATTCTTGGGGTTCGTCTTTTACGATTAAGGGCATGATTGCCTCCTGTGTTAATGGACGGTAAACCGTCGTGTTTTGGTTTGTGTAGTAAAGGATTTGCATAGCTCAGGGTGAGCTTTGCGTATGGCAGAGGTATCCAGCCTATTCTGAGTAGTAGATTTCCACTTAATAAGTGGTTTTCCTCCACAAGCCAGAACTTCAGACCCGCCGATTACTTTTTTAAGAAGCGTCTTTAGATACTCTTCGCTTTGCTCTAGTTCTTCTCTTCGTTCTCTTATTTCTAAGAGTTCGTTGTAGAGTTGATACTGCGCTGGAGTAACTTCCTTCACCGAGCCTTCGTTAGAATCGGGATACAGAATAAGGCAATCTTCACCGTTTTTAGGTTCGGGACGTTTGCCTCCAATCATATGAACATTCCACCAGTTGATGAGTTTGCTCATATTTTCAATGATGAGATCATCGGCCCGGTCAATTAGCATCGGCTCGTGGAACGTGCAGGTATCGCGCTCGTAGATTTGCAGGTACGCTTTCTCGTATCCTGTAATTCCTAAATAATGAATTATTTGCAAATACCACTCCTGTGGAATTTCACCATCTAAGGCTTTGAGTCGTTGAGAAGTGGTAGTTTTTAGCTCCAGAACTGCCGTTGGCTCCGAACCGCTCGCAAGCACCATGCGATCAATGTTAGCACGTAAGAAGCTATGCTCTTCATGCTGATAGGTCTTATGAACCTGTCGGGTCTTTAACCCTGTAACCTGCTCGAAGTGAGCAGCTAGAATAGGCTCAAAATAATGCCCGAAATTCATAATCGGCGTGCTATCTATGGGAGGTATTAAGCCTTTCTTTCGCATCCAAACCTGAAGAGGTGTAGAGTATGGGTTTTGCTGTAAAATCGAACTTACGTCCGATCCCCCGATATACTCCTTTCGGTTATCTACCCACTCTTGGGTAGGAAGTTGGTCTTTTAGTTTCATGCTGTTTGAATTAGGTGTTAGAAATAAAAAAGCCCTCCGATTACTCGGAAGGCTCTGTATTTATGGATGCATTCTGTGATTGCCAGGGCTGTTCCCCAAAGAAGAGAACCCGCAGAAGCTGCCGGAAAAAAGCAGCAATGGAATCAATAGAATCTTTTAGTATTTCTCTGATAAGAGCTTTTAAAAGCAGTATGTATAGATTCATAGGGCAAACACCTTACTTACGTTTTCTTGGTAGCGAGCTTGAAGATGTGGCTCCATCTCGTGGCTGATATGGTTGGTCAACCGGTTAAGAAGTCTCCACTGGGTGATACGCCCAATTTCTTCCTCGTGGATACACTGCTCAGCCAATCGCTTGGAGATTTTAGTGCTTACGTGTTCTACCAATTGTTCGTCTACCCGAAGCTGTTCAAGACGGTTGATCCGCTCCTGGATTTCAGGGAAGAACGATCTGGCTTCGGCAAGCTTTTCGGCAAGGTCATCAAAGGAGAATCCTTTGGTATGACGGGAGTAGTACTTGGATAGCACAGTCCCGAACACCATACCGTTAGAACAGATTGCACGAATGGCTCCGAAATAATATTTCACAGATTCTTGCATCGCGTACGAGTTATGAATAAAAGCAGAAAGTGCTATATCAGATTCTCTGTCTCTTAGCCGAAGTTCTGGGAAAGTAATCTGTAAACGCATTCTTTCGTTGGTCACGAAAGAGTGAGAAGCATCGATCTTAAACGAATAGCCACACGTCGCCAGTTGGCGAAGTAGGGCATCAATCAAGTCGGAGTTCTTTACGATCTTGTAGGTGTCTTTCACAATGGAAATCACTTCATTAGTATCCTCACGTACAATGGCTTTATAGTTATTGGGTAGAAAGGTGTCGGTATTTTCGAGGTTTATTACCGGAGACGTAAAGTCATCTACAGCAACAACTCGCTCGGTAACTGGAAAGCAAAATGGTTCTAGGTTCATAAGAGTATGATTAAGTGTTTATGGCATCATTACCATTGATCTTATACCTAAAAATCTTTTTATTTAAGCTTAAATTGTTAATTATAGATTTTGAATGACAAATTTAGAAAAGTATTTGGGGCTTAGAATTTTCATAACAAGGGATATCGACCCATTTTTACTCAGTAATGAAAAAAATGCATTAGAAAAGCTTCAAGACCTAGTTGGATTTGATCTCAACGAATTTTTCATTTACGAGCATACTTTAAATCTTTTTATAAGAAACAATGTGCATTACAAAAAAATATCGGACAAACTTCTTAGGCTTGAAATATTATTTAAAGTGAATCCAAAACAAGAAAAAACAGGACAAATTAAGTTCTTTAATTCTATTGTATTTAAAGAAGAGCATTTTGAAGAAGGTGTAATAGAAGAACGAGGAGCTTTCGATTACAAGCGTCAATTCGAAGGGTGGTATTTAGATAATCATAGAGTAATAAAATCCAAACTGATTACTCGTGTTCATAAATCATTGGTCAAGCAAAAACATAGGAAAATAAAAGTCAATGTCAGTTTTTCCCCTAAAGAAGAACTAAACATTAAACCTTTAACTGCATTGGATCTCAATCTTGATGATGAAGTCAAATTAAACTTCAAAGGTTTAAGTGCTCAAGAAATAAGCGATATACAGAATATAATCTTCGAACAACGAAAGGGTTCTTTTTCTAGGTTAATTGAATCCCAAAAAGCAGAAAAAATTGTAAATAATTTTTCACAAGGAGAGATTTTTAATATAGAAATTGAGAATCATTTTGATAAGCTAAGGGAACTTAATATCAACAAAGATGAGGTTGAAGAATTAAAAAAGTATTTACGAAAAGCTAAAAGGAAAGCTGATTACCCGGTAAAAAAGAAAATAACTAGTTGGTTAGGGAAATTGGCTACCAAGAGTATTGAGTTTGGTGTTGAGTATAATATGCCTGCAATAATGGAAGTCTTACAAAAGATATTTCCTATTTACCTGAGTTCGATTATTAAATCATGCTCAATTGATTCGAATGGACTGGATTGTACTTGATGGCGGGTTTTTTAGGAAAGAAGGAGTACGCGGCTAAAC
>Ga0316208_1002813_pt1 | contig 13450 bp, 14 predicted proteins | sample 3monopyrite_MG_FD_204944 | JGI IMG/M metagenome (GOLD analysis project Ga0316208, IMG submission 204944) | Microbial mat bacterial communities from mineral coupon in-situ incubated in ocean water Damariscotta River, Maine, United States -... | ecosystem: Environmental > Aquatic > Marine >... | reverse complement strand
AGATCAGGCCTTTGTCGAGAAGCTGAGTTTCGATGAACTTCTTCCACTCTTTCCAGTACGTGCCGCCAGGTTCGTCGATGCACACAACCGGCATCATGTCGCGTTTGCCGGTCTGGATGAGGGTCAGCGCTTCGAAGCCTTCGTCCTGAGTTCCGAAGCCGCCCGCAAACAGAGCGATGGCGTGAACTTCTTTGACGAAGAGCAGCTTGCGGGTGAAGAAGTATTTCAGATTGACGAGTTTCGAATCGCCGGCGATGACGTGGTTCGCGTCCTGTTCGAATGGGAGAATAATGTTGACTCCCATCGACATTTCGCGGCCGGCTCCAACGTGAGCCCCTTCCATAATGCCGGCTCCGGCTCCGGTCAGCACGTACCAGCCGGATTCGGCCATGATCTTTCCGAACAGGACCGAGTGTTGATACGCACCTTCCTCAGGCTTGGTTCGAGCGGACCCGAAGACGGTCACCTTTCGGTTTCTGCGATACTTCGAGAAAACTCGGAACGAATAGCGAAGTTCGCGCAGCGTGCGGCTGATCAGTTTGAGATCGCCTTTGGTCGCCTTGTCCCGTTCCAGCTTGTCGATTGTTCGACGCATGTCGTCGAGCATGCGGTCGCTGGTGACCGGGCCCTTGCGAGGCTTGTTCTTGTCAGATTTGGGCGATTCGCCAGATTCAGGCTCTTGGTTTTGCTCGTCCATGCGTTTACTCGATCCGTTTTCGTCATCAGATTCATGGAACACTAATAAACGCTGATCTTCGCTAATGACAGAAATCGTCATCAGGAAAGAATCGAATTAGGATCAGTCCCGAAATAGATTCCCGATTTCCGTAACCCTGTTTGACCCGAAGCCGCAGGCGATGGTGTTTTGAATGCGTGCCGGCGTCTGAAACACCATCGCCTGCGGCTTCGGGTCAAACAAGTAACCTATTTTCGGGACTATTCCTTAGTGGAGATTAGCGTCGATCAGTGTTCCTGCCCTTGTCCGAATGTCGCTTGAGCTTTCCGGTCGATAGTTCGGCTCTAAGCTCCGACGGCTTCCAGAGCTTCTTCCCGTGAATCGTAAATGGCCCACAAAGTGTCGAGTGCCGTAATCCTCAGAAGTTCGACAGCCAGGTCGCTCGCTCCGCAAAGCATGAGTTCTCCGCCGCGAGTTTTGACGAGTTTGTGGCAGCGTAAAAGCAGTGCCAGGAAAACCGAGCCGAAGTAGCTGACCTCGCTCAGGTCGAAAATGACCATTGGCACTTCCTGTTCGCGCATCGGGCTCATGACGATTTCGGCGGCCTGCTCGATGAGATCCCACTTGAGATCCTCGATGTCACTGGCCGGGGTGATGATGACCGTGTTGCCGTGCCATTTTAGTTCGAAACTGTCACTGAAGTCTGACATGGATGGGTTCCCAGCCGATACGAAAGGAATTCGGAATGAAGTGTCTGAAGAATCGGGCCGAACGGCCTGGCGAGACTGCGGCAAATTACCAGCTTGTCGCGAGGGCGAGAAGCCGAGCTGGGGCATCCGCGGACTGTGTCTGCACCGGAGACGGACGTGCCCGCCGGGCGAAACAGTCACGTAGGCTGGGTCTCGACCCAGCTTTCATAAATACGCAATTGCTGGGTCAAGACCCAGCCTACTCACTGGTTGAGGAAGTGTGCCACTGGCTTTGCCAGTGCTTTCGCTGTTCGCATTCAGCAGGAAAGCTCGCACTGGCAGAGCCAGTGGCACACAATTCCGGAGAAGTGTGCTAATTTTCGTTTGGAGTCCAGAGGGGAGGCATACTGGCTTGAATCATTCGGCGAGAGCGGTAAACAACTCCTCAGCAGCCACTGCCACGTGTTTCTAAGGATGTACTGCCCGAAATGCCAGCCCTCAGATTTGCCGCCGCCACTCGCCATTTTAAGCAGCCGATTCGGCAATCAATCGACACCGCCGCCTCGATCGGGGCCACCGGTGTCCAGTTTGATGTTCGAAACGAGCTGAAGCCGTCGGAACTTTCAGAGACGGGGCGCCGCCATTTGATCCGCCAACTCGGCGAGCAGCGGCTGGGGCTGGCGTCTTTCGAGTATCCGACTCGACGAGCTTTTCATGACTCGGCGCAGCTTGATGCCAGAATTGCCGGACTGAAAGGGGCTCTGGAGTTTGCGTATTCGATGGGCGTGACAGTTGTCGTAGGGCGAGTCGGCCGGATTCCTGACGACCCGGACATGCCAGCGTTCAAGTTGCTGTGCGACGTGCTGAACGATATCGCCCGGCATTCAAACAAGGTTGGAGCGACGTTCGCGATCACTCCATCGAACGATTCCGTCGATGGGTTGCGAAACCTGTTTCAGCATGTGACTGACGGGCCGATTGGTCTGAATCTCGACCCGGCCGGACTGATCATGAGCGAATGCGACCCGGTCGATACCTACCGCGCATTCTACGAGCGAGTTCTGTCCGTGCAGATTCGCGACGGCTTGAGAGATGTGGACGGGCAGGGCGTCGAAGTCCCGCTCGGCCGCGGCGAGGTTGTCTGGGACGAGCTGCTGGCGTTGCTCGAGGAAGGTGCGTTTCGCGGCTGGCTGGTGGCAGCTCGGTCGTCTGGTGACGACAAAGTTGGCGACATGGCCCGAGCCATCCGCTACGTCCGCACCGTCGCGGCCGGGGAGTGACCGAATTATGTCGAACGGTGATCCCTGGGCGGACGAAGATGCGGGCAACTCTGGTGCTGTGTCCGGCGGTGCGGCGCAGAGTGGCGCGGCGCCGGTCGGGACAACTCAGAACGTGAAGTCGGTTTCCGAACTGACTCACGATGTGAAGGGGTTGATCGAGGGAAACCTGCGGACTCAATGGGTCGGCGGTGAGGTTTCCAACTGTCGCCCGGCTCGGTCGGGGCACGTTTACTTCACGCTGAAAGACGACGAAGCTCAAATTTCTGCGGTTATCTGGCGAACGACTGCCGCTCGGCTGGGCTTCGAACTTCGAGACGGTATGGAGATCGTCGCTGTCGGCCGAGTGGAAGTTTACGCCGCGCGAGGCAGCTATCAGCTCATCATTCAGAAGGCGTTTCCGCAGGGGATGGGTTCGCTGGAACTGGCGCTGCGGCAGCTCAAAGAGAAGCTGGAAGCGGCCGGACTGTTCGATCCCGCTCGCAAACGACCGATTCCGCCGATTCCGAAACGCATCGCCTTGGTGACCAGCCCGACCAGCGCCGCCGTCAAGGATATGATTCAAGTGATCACTCGGCGCTGGCCGAGTGCGGACATCGTCGTCGTGCCGGTCGCCGTTCAGGGCCCGAACGCGGCACCGGAAATCGCAGCAGCCCTCGGCGTCGTGCACCTGATCCCGGACGTCGACGTCGTCATCACCGGCCGAGGCGGCGGGAGCCTGGAAGACCTCTGGGCGTTCAACGAAGAAATCGTTGCGCGAGCGATCGCGAACTGCAGAGTTCCCGTGATCAGCGCCGTCGGGCACGAGATCGACGTCACCATCGCAGACCTCGTCGCTGACCGTCGAGCGCTGACTCCGAGCGAAGCGGGCGAACTGGTCGTGCCGCATCGAGCTGAGCTGGCAGCCGGATTGAACGAGCTTCGCGAGCGTCTGCAGAACTCGCTGACTCAGCGAGCCGTCAATGCGAGGTTGCAACTGGACTCGCTGGCGTCGCGAAGAGTCTTCACAAACCCTCTTCAACGAGTGCGGCAACTTGGCGAAGGCGTCGACGAATTAAGCGACCGACTGACCGCTGCCGCGAGGCGTCGAGTTGAACGGTCGGGACAGGAAGTTGCTCAGTTGTCAGCGAGTCTGAACTCGCTCAGCCCGCTGGGAGTTCTTGCCCGAGGCTACTCGGTCACGTACGGCTGCGAAGTTCAAAGCGACGATGCTGACGATCCTTCGGCGGTGCAAAGAGGCAACCTGATTCGCAACGCCAGCGATGTTGAGGTCGGCGATTCTGTGTTGACCTATCTCGAACACGGTCGAGTCGTCAGCCGAATCGAGAAGGTGATTCAGGAGTTCGACGAAGGAACCACTAATTAACACGAATAGACACTAATCAGGATCGGAATTCGTGTTGATTAGTGTCCATTCGTGGTTCGCCGGATTCGAGATTAAATAACGAAGCAAATGGAGATTTGAAACATGCCGAAGATTGACTGGAGCTACCACCGACCTGGCTGAACGTCCTGTAAAAAAATGCAGGAGTTTCTTGCGGAGAACAGTGTCGACACGGTCGAGGAAATCAACGCTCGAAAAGTCAGTTACGAACGCGACGACGCGCTCAAACTGCTGGACGGGATGAAGGATCTTTATGTGGGCCGAGGCAAGAAACTCGTCCACTTTGATTTGAAGAAAGAGTACGACGAGGACGAAATCGCCGGACTGATTCTGGGCCGCTCGGGCACGCTGCGAGCTCCGGTACTGCGAGTTGGCAAAAAGCTGATCGTCGGCTTCAACGAAGAAGCTCTCGGCGAAGTGCTGAAATAGTTATCGTCGACTGAGGTAATTTATTGAGCCACGGATCGGCACGGATTAACACGGATGATTGGCGTGTCTGCCGGCTTCATCCGTGTTAATCCGTGCCTATCCGTGGCTTTTATTTTCTGCCGAATGAGATGACAAAAACCAGAGTCAAAACCTGGCCGACGAAACGAAATGCAAAGAGGCCCAAAGACTGTAATTGTCTTTGTGCCTCTTTCTCTTGCTGACGATGTTCCCGCCATAATGGCGTGTTACTTTTTCTTGTTCGATTTCTGCAGTTCTTCGATCGCTTTACGAAGCTGACGCAATTCTTCAGTCATCACGCGTCTGAGTTTTTCGATGTCGGGATTGGCCGATTTGACGTTTTCGCCTGATTCTGGTTTCTTGTTCGTCAGTTGATTTCCGAGTGGTGTGAGCTTCGGCAGCTCAAGGATTACTTCACCCTGTTTGACTCGCTGACCGATCACCTTGCTCTGTATCCATCTCGTCAGCGGAAGAGGATGCGCCGGCGTGTAACGTTGAGCGGAATTAAGTCCCAGCATCGTCTTCACGTGAGGCTGCAGTTCTTTGGGAAGCTGATCCAGTTCGTCTGGCGTGATGTCCCAGGTTTTGTCATCTCGCTCGATATGGATCGAAGCCGGTTCGCCGGCCTGGCGTTTGACCGTAATTGAAACTCCGGCCGGAATTCGCTGATCGATTACATTGGCTTGAGTCCAGTTTTTATTCGGAGCGACGACGACCCCCGGTTCGATTAAGGTGATGGTTCCATCCTGAGTGCGAACGAGCAGCCGAGTTTCGCTGCCGATCTGCGGCCGATAGATCGAATCGACCTGTTGTTCGCTTGGACGTTCGGCTGACTTAACGTTGATCGACTCCGGCTGTCCTTCGCGGATGATGTCGACTTTGATTTCCGACTCGCCAGCCTTCTGTACGGCTTGGATAAGCTGTCCCACGGCACCGATTTCTTTGCCGTCCGCTTTGACGATGATGTCGTGCTGTTTCAGGCCAGCTTTTTGAGACGGGCTGCCCTCAAACGCGTTGACGACAAGTAGTCCAACTCCTTTTTTCAGTTTGAGCTGACTTCGAAGAGCCGGAGAAACTTCCGCACAGTTCAGGCCGATCCAGAACTTTCCAAGTTCGATTCTCGTGACAGCTTTGATGGAGTTGCTGTCGTTCAGCAGGATCATGTTTCGCAAGCCTTCGACCCGCTTCTGGACGGGGCGAATCGTGCGAAGTTCGCCGATGGGCTGGTCAACGAAAAGTTGAGGCAGTTGTTTCTTGTCCTGAGCGGTCGTGAAGCTGGACGTTGTCGTGAGTGTGACGGCGGCCAGAAGTGTGGCCATCACTTTCGGAGTCAGTTTGAGCATTTTGTTTTCCTCCTGAGGAATACCAGTGAGCCGACGGCGCTAGCCGCGGGCAACGGAATGAGCAGCATTCTGAATCGGGGCCCGACGCTATCGCGTTCGGCTCAGGTCTTTGAGAGCAAATGTCATGATCGCTTAGGGAAACACGAGCGGAGTGTTGGCAACGTGGATCTGACTGACGGGGATGACGACGGAACGTCCGTCGGGAAGTTGAGCTGGCCAGAGTTCGCGGGACTCGGTAATCGGGTGCCCCGATTTTTCAAGTTCGGCTCGTAGCTCGGTGGGGATCGCCGACTCGGGACGATTCCAGAATTCGTCGAGTTGCTTTGAGCCGTCACCAAGTACCGAGTCGGCCATCGGTACATCGACGACTCGCCACACGTCAGACTGACCGTCGATGTAGACAACCTGAACTGTTTTGGGGACGGACGCGTTGGTGTTCTGCTCGACGGTGGTCGTTGGATCGATCGGCCTTTCCTGCGGCTGAGTGTTCGCGACATTTGTTCGGAGTGACTGCGGGTTGTCTGCGACTTGTGTCGGCTGCGCTGGAAGCTCGATCTGCGTCCGGCCGAGCCAGATTCCCAAGCCGAATACCAGCAGGACGGCGACGGCTGCGAAGGCGCTGGTCATTGCCGATTGCTGTCGGGATTCTGGCGTACCGTTAGGTTGATTGATTCCTGGTTGCTTGTTGACGATTGGAGCGATCACTGAGGGCAGCGTCGGCGCGCAGCCGGACTCGGAGTTCGTCTTCTTCGACGCGAACTGCTCATTCCAGACTGACGCTTCGACGTAAGCCAGAGCGAGTTCTCTCCAGCCTGACGGCGACTCTTCCAAACGCCGCAGCAACGATCGCTGCTCGTCTTCCGAAAGCTCGCCGTCGACCATCCGATCGATTTTCGATCGGGAGGAGTCGGCCGCTTGTTCGTCGAATGGTTCTTCGAAACTGCTCATGAAGAAACCTCAATCACCTGGAGTTGCGACAGCCGATGGCGGAGTTTGTGTCTTGCCCGATGCAGCCGTGAATCGACGGCCTGTTCGGAGACGCCAAGGTGCTCGGCAATCTGCCGGTAGCTCCAGTTTTCTGAATACTTCAGTAAGAGAATTTCGGCGTCCTTTCCGGGGATGGTATCGACCGCCTGTCGAATTAACTGGTTTCGCTCGTCAGCCAGCAGCCAGGCGAGTGGGTCTGTCGATTGTTCATCGTGGCCGCGGACCGAAGATTGTTCCGTGAGTGTCGACATCCTTCGTCGTTCGCGTCCCATCCGTCGACGATGCATGAGCGCCTGCCGGACGGCGACTCGGTACAGCCACGGTGCCGCTTTCTGTTCGTCTCTGACCGCGTGTCCGTCCCGCAACGCCGTCAGTGCGACTTCCTGAAACAATTCCTCGACGACGCCCGATTCGCGGCTTCTGACCACCAGCACAGAACGCAGCCATCGACCGTGCCGCTGGAGTTCCAACGGCCAGTCGATCGCTGGCCTGACGCCCTTCGTCTGAGCGATCCGTGCCTGAGCAGCCGAATTGTTGTCCGAGTCTGTCATCGCACTCGTGAAAGGATGCGGGTTGAGTTGCTGCTTTTTGAATCTTTCGTTGTGTCTTAGGTATAGGTGCCGTCGGTGGTTGTTTCCTTCGAGAAAAGATCGCGTGTTCGGGAAATTGTTTCGAAATTACTCCGCGAACTCGCCAATCGAAGTCAGCAGTTCGCGCGAGGCTGCTGTCAGAATCTCCTGGCAGGTTGCGAAATTCTCCTGAGCAGTCAGCAGCGTGCAGAGTGGTTCGTGCTTCTGAATCAGAGTGCCGATCTGCGGAATGTCCGAGACTTCAACATTGGAATTGCTGAAGCCGCTAGAGGGCAGGCGATCGACGAGCGGCACGATGTCAGGAGCCGTGAAGTCGCGTTCCGCATAGACGATCAACTTGCCGTAGATCGGCCACCCGCCGTCGAACGACCGGGAATCGAGTAACGCTGCGGCTTCGGAACTGCGTCTGCGGCAGGCATCAACATGCCAACGCATTAACGGCCAGCTAAAGGCACGCTCGTAGATCTCGGTCGATGCCGTGTAACGAGGGTTGATTTCGAGCGTCCACAGATCGCCCGTTTCGTCATCCAGCACAAAGTCGATCCCAAAGAGGCCGCGTAGAGAAAGACAGTCAGAGCTGATGGCTTCAGCGATTGCCGAGCCAACTTTCTGAGCCTGTTGGAAAGTGGATGCTGGGATGCCGTCAGCCGAAAGCGGCCCGAACGAGCCGGAGTAAACGTAGCAGAGCTCGCGAGCATCGTCGCCTCGGCACAGTTGTGCGCACATTCCGATGAGCCGTGCTGAATTCTCGACGCCAAGATACAGTCCCGAAATCACACGACCGCGAACCTTGCGTTGCAGGTAGTGCCCGCCGAAGTCGGTCGTTCCGAGATTATCGCCTGTGAGATTACGGACTCCGATTCCTGCGGCACTGGCAAGCGGCTTGACGATCCATTCGCCGGATTCCGGAATGGTCGAAACCGGAACGATGACTGGCAGGTTCGGCAACGACGCGTTTGCTAGCGTGTCGGCAAGCCAGGTGGGATCACCCAGTTTCGACAGCGCTTCGTGGCCGCAGCCGCAGAGTCGTCTCTGTCGCGAAAGCTTCTCGACGAGTGCCCGGTGATTCTCCAACGCTCCCGTGTAGAGCCATTCGGCCTGCGGAGCCGACTGGATTGCCGAGACAATTTCGTTCGGCCAGTCGGTGACGATGTGGAAGTCGTCGGAGATTTCAACGAGGTCCCGATCGCCAAACTGGTCGATGCACCAGGGGCTGAAACCGGCTCGGGCGGCGGACTGGGCGGCCGCTCGGACACTCGATCCGACGATGATTAACGGTTCTGGATCGGACATTTGTCTGATTCGCTGAGAATTATCGCAGAATTGGGCGGCCGACCGTCTTTGCGAAATTCGGCAGTCGGGTTGGTCGGACGCTTGTCAGCGGCGAGGTCAAAACCAATGATACCGCAATTCAATCGGAGCTGATGGCCGGTTCGGCTGCAGCCTCAACTAGAACTTTCAGACGGCGGTGCCGCCGTCATGTTCTGACCGGTCGTTTTGTTTCATCAGGCGCCGTCGCGGAACTTTACAGGAACCAGAGTCAGACAACAGGAGAAACCCATGTCGTTGTTCATCGGTGAAGCACTGGTCGGAGACGGAAACGAAGTCGCACATATTGATCTCATGATCGGTGACAAGAACGGTCCTGTGGGCATGGCATTCGCCAACTCACTGGCTGATCAAAAGGCTGGACACAGCAACCTGCTGGCCGTCCTCGAGCCAAACCTGGCCGTCAAGCCTGCCACCGTCATGATCACCAAAGTGACGATCAAAGGTGCCAAGCAGGCCGTCCAGATGTTTGGGCCAGCTCAGAAGGCTGTCGCCGACGCAGTCGCTGAATCAGTTGCTGAAGGCGTTATTCCGAAGGATCAGGCTGAGAACCTGGCCATCGTCTGCGGCGTGTTCATCCACTGGGACGCTGAAGATGACAAGAAGATTTACGAGTACAACAAGGAAGCGACGAAGTTGTCGATTGCTCGCGCTATGAAGAACGAGCCATCGATGGACGAAGTGCTCGCCAAGAAAGACGGAGCCAAGCACCCGTTCTACGCTGGCTAAACTTTCCGCTTGTGACACTCAGCAGAAACCCGGTTTCACCTCGAAGCCGGGTTTCTTCGTTTGATACAGCGTTCCACTCTTCTCTTGATCGGTCGGTATTTCGCATGACAAGACACTTGCTGATTCTGATCGTGACCGTGTTCCTTGCCAGCAGCACGTTTGGTGAGAAGCCGCCGAATCCAACCAATCGAAAATCGATCTGTGGCACATGGGTTAGAACTCAGAAGCTTGCTGACGGGGCATCGAATTCGCTCATGAAGATCATCACGCCGACTCACTTCGCCGTATTTCAACAGGATTCCGCGAGGAAGAACGGCAACGTTTTTCAGGCTCATTCCGGCACGTACAAGCTGGAGAATGACGTCATGATTGAGGTCTACGAGTTCTCATCCAGTTCTGCGACTGTTGGACGAATTGGGAAGTCCCATTTGGAGATCAAAGGAAAGACTCTGCGGCAGACGTGGGTACGGAAGGACGGAACTCAAATCGTGGAAGAATGGGAACGACTGCCTGCTCCTGATTCTAAAAATCGAGACGCCTGAATAGCAGAGACGAAACTACGATGAAGAAAATATTGATTCAGCTTGATACGGACGCTCATCCGAGCACTTTCGATCGTGTCGTCGCAGTGGACTCGGACGTTGACCAGCTGTTTTCTTACGGCGGAGTCAACCCGGACAACGTGACGGGCCTCGTGCACGGCGCGATGTTCACTCGCGGCGGAGACGGTCTTAAAAATACGGCAATCTTCATCGGAGGCAGCAATGTGGCCGCCGGAGAAGCTCTCCTTGAGAAAGCGCAGTCCGTGTTTTTCGGGCCGGTTCGAGTTTCGATCCTGATGGATTCAAACGGGTCGAACACGACTGCTGCCGCGGCCGTGCTCGCGGCTGGGAAGCATGTTGATCTTTCTCAAACAACGGCTCTGCTTTTGGGCGGGACGGGGCCGGTTGGTCAGCGAGTTGCTCAGATTCTGACGAACCTCGGCGCGACGGTTCGCATTGGAACTCGGTCGGCAGCAAAGGCTGAGGCGACATGTGACGCGGTCCGTTCCAAAGTCGAGGGGGCAAAAGTTTCGGCACACGAAACGGGAACCGCCGAAGGGCTGGCGGCTGCTGCCGACGATGCGGAAGTCGTTATCGCGACCGGGGCCGCCGGAATTCAGTTGCTGTCGACCGAGCAGCGGTCGCAACTGGGTTCACTGAAAGTGGCGATCGACCTGAACGCCGTTCCGCCTGTTGGCATCGAAGGCGTTGATGTCTTCGACAAGGCGGTCGAGCAAGACGGAGTGTTCTGTTACGGAGCGATCGGCGTCGGCGGCACGAAGATGAAGATTCACAAAGCCGCCGTCCAGAAACTGTTCACAGCCAACGACCTGCTGCTCGACACGGCGGCGGTCTTTGAAATTGGACAGAACCTGTGAGCCAGATTCCGGACGACTCATCGCCGAAACCAACGGATGTGGATGCCGAAGCAGCCAAAGTCGATGGTCCGTGGTACCGAGACGGCCTTTCGTTTGAATGTACTGGGTGCGGTAACTGCTGCACGGGTTCGCCCGGTCATGTCTGGGTCGAAGAGGACGAGATCCAGGCAATCGCCGAATTCCTCGACAAGCCGATCGGCGAAATCCGCTTGATGAATACTCGGCCGGCCAGAGGTCGAATTTCGCTGACCGAGTATGCCAACGGCGATTGCGTTTACTTTGACCCGCAGAAGCGAGGATGCACGATTTATCCCGCTCGCCCGAGGCAGTGTCGGACGTGGCCGTTCTGGAAGTCGAACCTCTCCAGCGAAGCCGATTGGAAGGGGATTCAAAAAGAATGCCCCGGCGTCGGAAAGGGCAACTTCGTCCCGCTTGAAGAAATCCAGATGCTGGCTTCACAGGTTGATGTCTGAATCTGACGGTCCAATGCTGATTCTCAACGCAGAGGAGCAGAGGTCCGCTGAGGAAAACGCGGAGAGCAGTTGGTTTCTCTCCGCTTCTCAGCGAGAACTCAGCGTTCTCTGCGTTCAAAAAAACTGAAGTCAAGTGCCGAACTGCAGGTTCAGCATCAACTGTTTGACGTCGGTCATCGCGATGCTGTCCTGCTCGATCGATTTTGACGAGCTGATGAAGACTGCCCCGTCGCTTTCTTCCGTGCCTGCATCTGGCAGCCGGCCGTGGCTGCCTTTGACGATGCTCGCGTCCAGGCCGATGACGTCCATGTAGTAGCGGAAGCCGAGCAGCTTTCGTGCGAGGCGGCGGGCGACTCGCAGCTTTGGGAACTTCAGCGTCGGGTCGACGAAGAGTTCCACCGGGTCGTATCCCGGTTTGCGGTGAATGTCGACACAGCGGGCGTAGTCTGGAGCGACGGCGTCGTCCTGCCAGAAGTAGTACGTGAACCACGAACGTCGGTCGCTGGCAACAACCAGCTCACCGGATCGTTCATGATCGATGCCGAATTCATTCTGAGCGTCACGGTCGAGGACGTGTTCGACGCCGTCGACTCGCTTCAGGGCTTCGGCGACGCGTGGAACGTCTTCCGGCCGTTGGATGTAAATGTGGGCGAGTTGATGATCCGCCACAGCGAACGCTCTCGACGAGCCGAAGTCGAGCGTTTCCCAACCGCCGATTTCCATCCGCGTGTCAACGAAGCCGTGCTCGCGAAGAATTCGGTTGATGTGGATTGGCCGGTCGACATCGGTGATCGCGTACTCGGAAAGGACGATGACTTCGGCGCCGCGGGCTTTTGCGGCGCCGATCAACTTGCCGGCTTCGGCATCGATGGCTCGAATGTCTGTGGCGATGGCTGGATCGGACGGGCCAATCCGTTGCAGGTTGTAATCAAGGTGCGGCAGGTAGACGAGAGTGAGCGACGGGTTCTGCTTCCGCATGACTTCGACGGAGGCGTCAGCGATCCAGCGCGAGCTGGTGATGTCCGCGCCCGGTCCCCAGAACTTGAGCAGCGGGAAAATTCCGAGCTTGCTTTGCAGATCGTCCTTCAGCTCGACCGGGTGGCTGTATGAGTCAAACAGCTTGCGGCCATCGGCGGGGTAACTCGGTCGCGGAGTGACCGACCAGTCGACGTCGGCGTACATGTTGTACCACCAGAACATCTTCGCGACGGTGTAGTCCTTGTCGCGTTTCCGAGCGGCATCGTAAACGCGTTCGCCGTTGACCAGGCGGTTGGACTGCTTCCACAGAGCGACTTCGGAGACATCTCGGAAGTACCAGCCGTTGCCGACGATGCCGTGTTCGCTCGGGAGTGAGCCGGTCAGAATCGTGGACTGTGCGGAGCAGGTTACTGCCGGAAGTACGGTTCCCATTGGTCGGGAAAATCCATCAGCCGCCAGCCGTGAGATGTTCGGAGTATTCTCGCCGACCATTTCGTGAGTCAGGCCAACGACGTTGATCACAACCAGCGGACGCGTCATGAGAATGCTCAAACTGAAAGTCGATGGCTCTCGGCGGATTTCCAAAAGTCAACGTGTGCCACTGGCTTTGCCAGTGCTGAATTGCCTGGCGACTCCGATTCCGAAAAACACTGGCAGAGCCAGTGGCACACATCTTATGCAGACGGTCAGAATCCGCCTCCGCTGGCAGCCGGGCCTGATCTCTGTTGTCGAGGAGGTTCGCCGGAGACCACGAGGGTTTCCATCATCAGGTCGACCGCGCCGTAGATTTTTCGCCAGTCGCGTCGGTCAAGAATTTCTTCGTGAGGAACGACGGTCAGCAGGCAGAACTGAATCTCCTTCACATAATAGCGGACCAGTCGAAACTGCATCCGAACACGTTCGTCGTTGATGGTCCGCTCGTCGTCGAGCATGATCCATTCGTAGGTTTTCCGAGAAACATACGGCGTTCCGATGGGGGCTCGCGTTTCTTCATAACTCCAGCGATTCAGTGCGGTGTCCGGTTCGTACCGAAGTTCTGCGGCGAGAGTGTTGCTGAAGTCTTCAACCAGCAACGCCGGGGTGGCGGTCGGGTCGGACTGCTGATTGAGAAATCGCAGGTGATTCGTG
>Ga0316208_1002812_pt1 | contig 13453 bp, 12 predicted proteins | sample 3monopyrite_MG_FD_204944 | JGI IMG/M metagenome (GOLD analysis project Ga0316208, IMG submission 204944) | Microbial mat bacterial communities from mineral coupon in-situ incubated in ocean water Damariscotta River, Maine, United States -... | ecosystem: Environmental > Aquatic > Marine >... | reverse complement strand
CCACGCGCCCGCGTCAACCCCGAGAGGACGTGATTTACGGCGTTAGAGCGAGATGGATCGAAGAAGGCTGGAAATGTTCGACCGGGCAGTGAAGTCCGGCCCAGCGGACCGGATCTCCTGTCAGAGAGGACGGTAGCCCCCGACACGGGGGGGCCCTGATCAGGGCGTGATGATCGAGAGCCTCTCCGGTCATGCCGCAGGTCTCGGTCTTCGGGCGCTGGGTGCGACTGGCCTGCTATCCGGCTCGCTGGTGGGGGGCAGCCTGGGGCTCGCCGGCGTCGTGATGGGCTATCGGCAGGCCAAGAAGGGTGTGGATTTCGATCGACAGCGTGCCCTGAAGCGGATGGCCATCGCCCAAGGCGTCGCTGTCATCGTCGCCTGCGTGCTGATGTTGCTATTGCCGCCCATCGCCGGAACGATGATCGCGATTCCCATGTTGGTTGCAGTACTCTCGGGTACGGTTCTCGCCACTGGCGCACCAAGACTGGGAGGGCTCGCGGGGCTCTCTATAGGCACACTCGGAGGTGTCAGCGGCGCCGCCATGGGGCTGCATTGGGGCGGTGCCATGGACGGATGGCTCGCCGCCGCACTCCTCCTACAGCTGATCTGCTTCGTCTCCGTACCGCTCGCGCTCGGCTTCGCGGTGTCTCGACAGTTCGGAGTACAGCTCCGATGGTGGTTCGTCGGCGCCCTTGGATGGGTGTTCGCCGCCCCGTTTCTCGCCCTTGGAGGCCCCATCGCATCTGCTGTGGTGGGGCCCTCACCCCTCGCCGGCGCCATCGGGCTGTCGGTGGCCGCTGGACTCGCGGAGGAGAGTAGCCGCTATGGTCTCTATCGGCTGATTCATCGCTTCTGGGGGCCGCTCGAAGGACACCGCGCCGTAGTGCTCGGACTCGGACACGGCGGCGTCGAAGCGCTGCTCTTCGGCTTGGGAGCGATGGCGTGGATTCTCAGTGGCGGCCAGCAGATGGACCCTGGTTCTCACGCGCTCTTTGGACTCTCCAGGCTACTGCTTCTGCTGGGACATGTCGGGTTCACGATGCTGATTTGGCGGGCCGTGAGCCGTCGAGACCTTCGCTTCTGGATGCTGTCTGTCCTGGCGCATATTGGTCTCGACCTCGCCGCTTTCGCTGGCCCCATCGTGTTGCCCAACGCTGGACTGCCGCTCGCAGGCGCAACGATATTGGCCTGGGCCGTGCTCTCTGCGTGGATGATTCGAGCGGCGATCCGCCAATAGGACAGGGGCAGGCGGTAAGCACGGTTTGTCGTCTCGGAGGCGATGCCTGGAAAGCAGCACCCCAGCTCGCTCAGTTCAGCAGTCCCTCGCCCACGCAGCCCTTCAGGGAGTTGCAGTCGGTGGACTCGACGGAGCAACGTAGCTTATTGCTTGCTTTGGTGGACTCACTATTGGGCATCTTCCCCCCCTCGAACTGGGCGGCGCTGTCGCAGGCCATCAGGCAGTCCATGCGGGAGGAACCGCCGGACTCGAACAGATCGCAGGCATCGTAAGCGCGACTGCAGAACCCCTCGCAGTCGGACCAACTGACCTGTTCGGGCCAGTCCTTGGCCGGCTCTACAGCACCCGAGCAGGCCAGGCTGATCAGGCCGACGAGGACCCAGGATGCTCCCAAGATCCATCCGCTGCTTCGACGCCCCGCTCCCTGCTCATTCTGGCGCTCGAACTTCATCGGATTCTCCTGGATCAGCGCGGCGTGCCGAGTGTGAGTGTGTCCCTGCAGCGAGACCGCTGGGCCGTGGTGACCCCATCCTATCGCTCCGAGTGTCGTGGACCACCTCTTCCACCAGCCCACCTCCTCTCCGCACCCCCATCGACCCCAGAATTCTGAAGCCCGAGGTGACAGGTCGTGCAGATGTCGGTGTCCCACTCCCGAACGACGCCACCTGGGTGGCATGACGAGGGGAGAAGCCATGTATATGTTGGGAACTCTGATCCTGTCTCTGACGGGGTGCTATTTCGAGTACGGAGAGAGCGGAGACGGCGACTGCGTCGAGGTCTGCTTCGGTGCGCGATGCGAGACGGACTGCAACGGCGGGGCCTTCGAGGATCTCGTGGACGCCGATGGGGCGGATCACTCGGATCAGGACACCGATGGAGACGGTGTACCGGACTGGTTCGAGCCGTGGTGTGAGACCGATCCCAACGACTGGGACACCGATGACGACGGCATCCCCGATGGCCAGGAGGATCCGGACGGCGATGGCTTCACCAATGCCGAGGAGTCCGTGGTGTGCAGCGATCCTCTCGATCCGGACAGCTACCCGACCGATGGGGATTCCGATGGTGATGGGATCAGCGATGAGGATGAGATCGATCAGGGCACCGATCCGAACAATGGCGACACCGATGGGGATGGAATCCTCGACGGAGACGAAGGAGCGCTGGGATGTGACCCGCTGGTTCCCGATACCGATGGGGACGGTGTGGAGGACGGAGCCGAGGTCGATCAGGGCACCGATCCGAGCAACCCGGACACCGATGGGGATGGTGTGGACGATGGAAACGAAGCGGGGCGTGGCATCGACCCCCTGAATCCAGACACCGATGGGGATGGTGTGGGCGATGGCGATGAGCTCGCCTGCTACAGCTCTCCTCTCGACCCCTACATGACCTGCGACAACGCCTGCCCGGCCCAGTAGCGGGTGGGATGCGACACCCAGGCCCGCACGGATCGCTCCGTGCGGGTTTTGGGTGTCCGGTGTGGACTGTGGCGTTAGAGGCGGGCGATGACTCGGCCCGACCCGCTGAAACTGTCTCCCTTCCGCGTGAAACTCGACGCGATTCTGGCCGCTGTGGATCGGGTGGCGGAGAACCCCCACTCGGTGGAGTCCGGTGAAATTCGCCGTGATCTCCGCACGATTGCGGGGGCCACGCACACGCTACGGGAGCGCGTCGACCGGCTGGCCGAGGGCAATCCCGACCACTGGACCGCGTCGCAGATGCGCCACGATCTGCGCACTCCGCTCAACCACATCATCGGCTACGGCGAGATCCTGCTTCAGGAAGCAGAGGATGTGGGCGCCAACTCCATCCTTCGTGATCTGTCGCGGATCGTGCGCGGTGGAAAAGAGGTGCTCGCCGATCTGGACGAGTTGGTGCGTGAACTCGCGAATCCCGGCTCTCCTCCCGCCCCCACACCGATCGGGATTCGGCGTACCCGGGTGCCGGTGCCCAATGCCTTCACCCGGAATCCGGCCAAGCTCGTCGGGCGCATCCTGGTGGTCGACGACAACCTGGCCAACCGCGAGCTCCTCACCCGGCGCCTGGTGAAGCAGGGGCATGCTTCGGAGACCGCTGCAGACGGGCTCATCGCACTCGAGATGTTGGAGAGGGGGGGCTTCGATCTGGTCCTGCTGGACCTGGTGATGCCGCGCCTCGACGGGGTGGGCGTGCTCACGGTCATGAAGCAGGACCCGATGCTGCGACAGATCCCCGTGATCATGATCAGCGGAAATGACACCATCGCCCAGGTCGTGCAGTGTATTCAGCTCGGCGCCGACGACTACCTGGGCAAGCCCTTCAATCCCGTGCTGCTCCAGGCCCGGATCGGTGCCTGCCTCGAGAAGAAAGCCCTGATCGACAAGCAGGCCGAGCACCTCGAGCAGCTCGAGCTCGAGCGGCGCCGGGCCAATGAGCTACTTCGGGTGATCCTGCCCGAGCCCATCGTTCGCGAGCTCCAGGAGACAGACACGGTCACGCCCAGGCTGTATCAGGGTGTGAGCGTGCTGTTCTGCGATATCGTCGGCTTCACGGCCTACTCGGAGCGCCGCTCTCCAGAGGAGGTCCTGGCGAACCTCCAGCAGTTGGTCGAAGCCTACGAGGGCTTGATGGGGCTGCACAAGATGCAGAAGATCAAGACCATCGGCGACTCCTTCATGGCCGCGGCGGGCCTGCTCGAGCCGGTCGACAACCCGGTGCTTCAGTGCATCCGCTGCGGGCGCGACATGATCCGGCTCGCGGACGAACTCCAGACCACCTGGGGAGTTCGGGTGGGTGTGTCCTACGGGCCCGTAGTGGCGGGTGTTCTGGGCCGTCAACAGTACCAGTTCGACCTGTGGGGAGACACGGTCAACACCGCGGCCCGGGTCGAGGCTCATGGGCGCGAGAACGCGGTCTGCCTCTCTGGTGAGGCGTGGGCACAGGTCGAGGAGGTTGCGGGAGTGCAGTCCCAGTCTCTCGGGTTCGTGAATATGAAGGGCAAGGGCACCGTGCCGTTGTTCCGCGTCGATCGGGTGGACGGAGAAATCATCGGGATCGGGTGACACCTCTTTGGAGTTGTGGTGTTCCATCGATGCATGAAGGGAGAGCGATGCGCGGCGGAGCTTCTGGGAGTGTGCGGTCGTGAGCGTCGACGTCGGTCGACTCTACGAACAGTATGGCCCCATGGTCTTTCGGCGCTGCAAGTTCCTGCTTCGCAACGAGGAGAAGGCGATGGAGGCGACCCAGGATGTGTTCGTACAGGTGCTCCGGCGAGCGGATGCCCTCGAGATATCGGCTCCTTCGTCCCTGCTGTATCGGATCGCTACCAATGTCTCGCTGAACCGCATCCGCACCGCAAAGCGCCACCCCGAGCACCCCGACGAGGACCTGCTCACCCGCATCGCCCGGGCTCCCATCGTCGAAAACAAGACCCTCGCAGGGGCTATGCTCGACAAGCTCTTTCGGCGTGAGAAGGAATCCACCGCGACCATCGCGGTGCTGCATCTGCTCGATGGGCTCACCCTCGAGGAGGTAGCCAACGAGGTCGGGATGAGCGTGTCCGGTGTTCGAAAGCGGCTACGGAACCTGCGTGCTCACCTCCACGAGCTCGAGGAGGCCGCATGACCCGTCGAATTCCGGACCTGATGCTGGAGCGGTACGTGCTGGGCGAGCTCGATGAGGCCACGCGTCGGCAGATCGACGCCCGCGTCGACGTCGACGCCGAGCTCGCGGAGCGCGTCGATCGGATCCGGGCCTCGGATGCAGAGGTCCTGGCGAGGATGCCTGCCCGGGTCTTCGCGGTCGCCGTAGAGCAGCGTGCTGCCTCGCAGAGCCCGGTGCGGAAGGGGTTTCGGTGGGCCGTCCTGGCCCCGCTGCTGGTCGCAGCGGCCGCTATGATGGTCGCCATTCCCGCCTACCGCGGTCTCTCATCCCCGGGCACCGAGGTCGTGCGCGCCAAGGGGGATCCGATGGTATTCGTGCACCGTCAAGGCACAGCCGACCCCGAGAAGCTGCGCGACGGGGGGGCCGCTCGGCGCGGGGATGTGCTCCAGATCTCCTACACCGCCTCGGGGGCTGAGTTCGGTGCGATCGCCAGTGTGGATGGCCGCGGCACTCTCACCTGGCACCTCCCCGGGAACGGGCGGAACGCGGTGCGTCTCCAGGGGGGGGCGGGGGTACCCCTGGACCACGCCTACGAGCTCGACGATGCTCCGGACTTCGAGCGCTTCGTATTCATCACCGGTCCCGATCGCTTCGAACTAGACGATCTGTCGCAGGTGCTGCACAGTTGGTCAGGGCGGGGGCCCCTCGAGCTGGACCCGCCGCTGAGGAGTACGGTGTTCTCCGTGAGCAAGGAGGAAGAGCCATGACCCCCTTCTTGCGCCGGACCGCTCTCACCCTCGTATTCATCGGCCTCCCCTCGCTGGGGTGGGCCGATACGCGTCGTTTTGCGCTCATCGCCGGGGCCAATGACGGGGGCGATGCCCGAACCACGCTTCGCTACGCCGTCACCGATGCGACGGCCTTCGGTGCCGTGCTCGAGTCCATCGGCGGGGTGCCTCCCTCCAACCAGACCCTGCTCATCGAGCCCAACACCGAAGTGCTGGCCGAAGCCATCCACAATCTGGCCCAGACCGTCGCGGTCGCCGAAGAACGCGGCATGCGCACCGAGGTGGTCTTCTACTACTCGGGCCACTCGGACGAAGAAGGCCTGCTGCTCGGCGAGACCCGCTACGACTACCCCCGCCTACGCGCCGATCTCGAGGCTATCGGTGCGGATGTGCGCATCGCTGTGCTGGACAGCTGCGCCTCGGGTGCGCTGGTCCGGACCAAGGGGGGCGTGCAGCGTCCGGCCTTCCTCGAAGATCGGTCCAACGATGTCGAGGGCACGGCCTATCTGATGTCCAGCTCGGCAGACGAAGCATCCCAGGAGTCCGATGCCATCGGTGCCTCCTTCTTCACCCACTACCTGGTGTCGGGAATGCGCGGCGGGGCGGACCAGTCCCAGGACGGGCGGGTCACCCTGGACGAGGCGTACCGCTACGCGACGGAGCAGACCCTCAAACGAACCGAGCGCTCCAGCCTCGGGGCGCAGCACGCGACCTATAGCTACAAGCTCGGCGGACACGGGGATTTTGTGTTCACCGACCTCTCTGCTACGTCCAGCTCACTGATCCTGGACGGCTCGCTCGAGGGCCAGTTCTTCGTGCGCACCGATGCGGGGGATCTGGTCGCCGAGGTCGACACCACCGAGCCGCGCGCGGTCGAGCTGGCGCTGAGTCCGGGCCTGTACACCGTGGTCCTTCAGGCCAAGGACAAACAATATGACGCGGTGTTCGAGATCGGAGAAGCCGAGCACCTCATGGCCAGCGATCTGGACTATCTCGAGTTCCAGGGAGAGCTCGTGAGTGCCCGGGGTGGCCCGTCGATGGTGGCCGAACTGCCCAAGCGCGACACCCGGCTCCAGGCCAGCCTATTCATCGCCCGGGCGGGGGATGCGCGTGTGCAGATGGGGATGGTCGGGGTCAGCTCCGAGTCCCATATCGGTGGGCAGTTTGCGCTGGGCTACACCGAAGCACAGCAGCTGGATGGGCTCCAGGCCTCGGTCGTCTTCAACCAGGCCGACGAGCTGCGCGGGGCCCAGGCTGCGCTGGTGAATATCGGGGGCCAGGTGGATGGGGTCCAGCTTGGAGCGGTGAATCATGCAGAGTCGGCCCGAGGGCTCCAGCTCGGGCTCGTCAACTCCGGCGGTGATGGGGGCGGGCTCCAGGTGGGCCTTGTGAATATCGCCCGAGACTACAAGGGCGCCGCGGTGGGGCTGATCACCGTGCACAAGAAGGGCTACAACCACCTCTTCCTCAACACGGGCACGATGGACCCGTACATGGTCAGCGCGAGCTGGGGCAGCCGCTATGTGTACACCTCGCTTCAGCTGGGTGGGAAGTTCAAGCCCGGCGGAGTGCCGAGCTTGGCGCTGGGAGCCGGCGCTCATCTGCCCATCCAGAAGTTCTATATCGATGGGGATTTGGCGGGCGGGTACCGTTTTGGCGGCGACTTCGAGGGGCCGGTCGCTCGATTGCGTGTGCAGCCGGGGCTCCCGCTCGGAGATCATCTGGCCATCCAGACCGGGGTCGTGTTCGAGGCTCAGGCTTATCTTCAGGCCAGCACCCGTCCGGGCGTGGATGGAGATCTCAGCCTCGCGCAGCTCGGTCGCACGGTGGGATGGACAGTCGGCCTCCGCTTCTGAGGCGTCGATTCGGCGCCTCTATCCGGTCTGCTCTGGCGGGTGACGGGGGGGTGGGAACGGTCTGGGGAGTGGATCGGTGCCGCTTTTGAGAGCCGCAGGGGCGGGTACCTGCGACAAAACGATCGCGGAACGCGCATCTGGATCGATGGATGCGGAGCTTGTTCGAAGGTCGGGCCTGGGTGGGGGGGCTGGCACGAAATTCGCAATGGGCCTGTTCAAGCCCGTCTGGGTCTCTTTATCTGCCTTTTTTGCTTGTTGTGCTGTTGTCAAGCCGTCCGTGCGCGGGCGTCGCAGATTGTGGAGAGACCATGCGTGTTCTTGCGCCTCTTGTTGCGGTAGGTGCCATCCTGATGGGCCTGTTGGGCTGTTCGGAGAACACCCTCAGCCAGCTTCCGCCCAAGGAAGATGTCGGCGATACCGGTCTCCCCGATCTTCCTCCGCCGCCTCCAGAAGCCGGCCCCGTGGACCCCATCGCCGATGCCGGTCCGGACCGGGTGTGGGCGACGGGTCAGCTGATCACTCTCGATGGAAGCGCGTCCTACGATCCCCAAGGGCTCGACCCTCTGGCTTACCAGTGGACGCTCACCGGATTCCCCAGTGGCTCTTCGGTCCAGGTGGCCGGTTTGGATGGGGTTGCTCCAACCTTCACGGGCGATGTCGCGGGTCAGTTCACCTTCGATCTCACCGTCGGAAATACCGTGGGGCTGTGGGATGCCACCCCTGCGTCGGTCACCATCACCGTCGAGGACGATCCCGTGCTCGAGCCCGTCGCCAACGCCGGTCCGGACCAGACCCTCGACTCCGGTTCGGTCGTGGCGCTCGATGGCACCGGCTCCTTCGACCCCCAGGGCCTCGAGCCCCTCGACTATGTGTGGCAGATCGTTCAGCGTCCGAGCGGGTCGATCGCGGGCCTCAACGATGATGCCGCTCCCCAGCCGGTCTTCACGGCCGATGTTTACGGCACCTATGTCGTCGAGATGACCGTCCGCAACTCCGCTGGAGTGTTCGACTCCACCCCAGACCAGGTCGTCATCACCGCCAATCAGGTCCTGCTGGCGCCGGTAGCCGACGCGGGCATCGACGTGGCTGCTTCGGTGGGGACGGGGGTTTCTCTCACCGGACTCGCCTCCTACGATCCCCAGGGATTGGCGCCTCTTCAGTACCTGTGGACCTTCACCAATGTGCCCAGCGGGTCGACCGCTTCCCTCATCCAGGCCGGCAGCGGCACTCCCAGCTTCACCCCGGATCAGCCCGGTCTGTACATCGCCGAGCTCACCGTGGGCAATACCGCCAACCTGTGGGACCTCACCCCGGACAAGGTCAATATCACCGTGACCGAGGTCATCGTCGAGGAGCCCGTCGCAGATGCGGGGGCCGACTTCGGCGTGCTGCCTCTCGAGAGTGTGCAGCTCGATGGGACCGCTTCTTACGACCCCAATGGGCTCTCTCCGCTGACCTACCAGTGGACGATGCTCTCCCAGCCCGCGGGCTCGACCTCGACTCTGAGCAACACCGCCGCCTCCCAGCCCTCCTTCTTCGCCGACCTTGCCGGGGCCTATGTGTTCGAGCTCACGGTCCAGAACACGGACGGCACCTGGGACACCACTCCGGACACGGTCACGGTGGAGGCCATCCCGATCGACGGCTTCTATGTCGAAGTGAGCTGGGACAATGACAACGACCTGGACCTGCACATCCTCGATGGAGGAAGCGCGCTGTGGAGCTACGGTGACGCCAACTACTGCAATATGAACCCGAGCTGGGGTGCTGCGGGTGGTCTCGACGACCCCTCCCTGGATGCGGATGCGATCTACGGCTACGGCCCTGAGACCACCACCATCGACGCTCCCGCGGCGGGATCCTACGGTGTGAGGGTCCACTACTACGGTCTGAACGGGGCTTCGGATTGCGGCTCCTTCAGCAGCTGCCCCGTGAGCGTCGCGACCGTGAAGATCTACCTCGGTGGCATCCTCGCCCAGGAGTTCAGCCGCTCGATGGATGACGCGGGCCAGGTGTGGTCGGTCGCGGATATCAGCTGGCCGAGTGGGAATATCACCACCATCGACACGATGGGGACGACCTCCGAGACCTACTGCCAGTAAGGGATCAGCTTGGGGTCGGGGGCTCGCGGTCGAGGATATTGGCGGCGGTCCAGGCTACCCCGGACACCCCCAGCCCGAAGATGAAGCCCGCGACGATGCCCTGGGCGACGATGGCCATCCGGGCCTGGGTCGGATCGGGGTTCATCATGGATGCGTACCAGGGGTTTCTCGCGATGTAGTAGGGCAACAGAGCCGCCTGGACGGGGCCGACCAGAGCGCCGCTCAGCAGAGAGGCCGCCAGGGCGGTCTGAAACGCCGGAGCCCGGCGCCAGAGAATCACCGGAATCCACACCGCATAGGCCCCGAACCAGAGCAGAGGCTCGAGCCAGGGCGGGATGCCAACCAGGCTCGTGAGCAGCCCCATCACGACGCCCCAGCTGCCCAGAATCGCGATCAGTCCCCAGCGCATACAAGCTCCTCCGACGCACAGTTCACCACGGGGTTACATGCCGGCTCCACCGGAGGGAGCATGAACGTCGCGTTTTTGGGCGCAACCAAGGGCATGGGACGCGCGCTTGCGCGGTTGATGGCGGGCCGTGGCGATAGGCTCTTCCTGCTCGGTCGGGACATCGCGGAGCTGCAGCGCTCCGCCGCAGATCTGGGCGTGCGGGGCAACGGGGATGTACCGGGCGTGACGCGGTGCGATCTCGAAGACCCCGAGACCTTCGCTCCTGCTCTCGCCGCTGCGACCGAAGCGCTCGGCAAGCTCGACTGTGTCGTGGTCACGGCGGGCATGTTCGGCACTCAGGAGGCCCTCGAGGCGGATCTCGACTTCGCTCGGCGGGTGCTCACCGTCGACTATGCGCACACCGTCATCTTCTGCGAGCACGCCAGGAAGCTGCTGTTGGCCGGCGGTGGGGGCACGCTATGCGTCTTCTCCAGCGTCGCGGGGGACCGGGGACGCAAGCCCGTCGCGCTATATGGCTCGAGCAAGGCGGGGCTGTCGCACTACCTCGAGTCTCTGGACCATCGGCATCGCTCCGAGGGGCTGTATACGGTGTGCGTCAAGCCGGGCTTCGTCAAGACCGGCATGACCGAGGGGCTCAAGCCCGCGCCCTTCGCCGGAGAGCCCGAGGGGGTCGCCAAGCGGGTGCTCTCGGCCATCGATCGCGGCAAGCCCGTGGTGTATGCGCCCTTCATGTGGGGGTGGATCATGCTCGTCATCAAGAACCTCCCGCGCTTCGTCATGCGGCGCGTCGGCTTCTAGGACACCGATTCGGCGCCCTTGATGAATTTCTGAAGGTTCGGGGGCAAGGCGTTAGTTGGATTTCGGGTCATTCAGGGACCCTTCGACGTTGGAATCGGGAATTTTGAGCCGACTTGCCGAGCTTCCACCATTGATCAGGATGTCCTAGATGGGCAAGCGGGTCTGCATCCTCCATGTGGGGGGCACGATTGGTATGGCGCTCTCCGAGTACGGCTGGGTCCCGGCCAAGGGCTTCGTCGAGCGCTTTCTGCAGTCCATCGACGCACGTCCAGCACTACCCGAGTGGGAGCTTCACCGGCTCGAGCCCTTGCTCGACAGCGCGAATATGCTGCCCACGGATTGGGTCCGCATCGCGGCCGAGATCATGTCTCGGTACGACGACTTCGATGGCTTCGTGGTCCTGCATGGCACGGACACGATGGTGTACACCGCCTCGGCACTGTCCTATCTGCTCCACGGAATCGCCAAGCCCGTCGTGATGACCGGCGCCCAGCTCTCGCTACAGGATGTGCGCTCCGATGGGCGCGAGCAAATCGTCACCGCGCTGCTCCTGGCGACCTACAATATCCCCGAGGTGTCGCTGTACTTCGGTCAGCGGTTGTTTCGCGGAAACCGAGCTCAGAAAGTTCATAACCACGATTTTGTGGCCTTCGCGTCGGGCAACCTGCGGCCCCTGGCGCGGGTGGGCGTGCGCATCGATGTACGCTGGGATCTCGTCCGGCCCAAGGGTGCGGGGATTCCGCGGCATGTGGAGTTCGCTCGCGAACCCGATGTGATGGCGCTGCGCATCTATCCCGGCATCAGCGAGGGGATCGTGCGGCGCATGGTCACCGAACCCGTCGATGGAATCGTGCTGGAGACCTATGGCACCGGCACCTTCCCCAGCCGGAACTCCGGTCTGCTCGAGGTGCTCCGAGACGCCATCGATGCCGGGACGGTGGTGGTGAACTGCAGCCAGTGCCACTCGGGACGGGTCCACCAGGATCTGTACGGCACGGGGCGCTCTCTGGCCGATATCGGTGTGGTCTCCGGCCACGATATGACCCCCGAGGCCGCGCTCACCAAGCTGTACTGCCTGCTGGGGTCGGGGCGCTCTGTGGAGCAGACCCGGGCTCGGATGCAGCAGGACCTCGCGGGAGAGATCACGGTGCTCTGATCCGGGACATCCATTCATCATAGACTCGGTGGGACGCGCAAGATACCCGGCGGGGCGGGATGCGTAGAAACGCGCCTGGAAGTCGCTCATCACCACGTCGTCGAGAGTGCGGGGCAGCACACGACGAACGAGCCCCACGGCACAAAGGTCTCGACCTCGGTGCGGATGGAGTGGGCGGCGGAACAAAGCCATCGGTGGAGAGGTCCTCACGGCCCGGGCAGCAGGGGATCCGTGAGTCGATAGACCGCTCCCCAGTTGAGGCCATAGTAGGTGGCTTCGTAGACCCCGGGGTGGCCGACCAATAGATCGCCATCATTCCAGGGCAGCAGCGAGAAGCCAAAGCGCAGGTCGGCACGCTGGGTGGAGGCATCCGAGCGCCACCACACCACATCGGAGCTGGGGTCGGGTGAGCCGGAGATCACGGCCACCCGTCCGCTTCCACCCGCGAAGGCGACATCGTTGACGCCATCGAGATCGAAGTCGCCGACGGCGAGGGCTCCACGCCCGGCGACGGGCTCTGTGCTGATGTGCTGGGTGAGGATGGGGAATCCGGGTGCGATCTGGCGCACGACGATGCCGAGGTTGCCCTGCTCGGAGACGACGGTGACGAGCTCGGCTCCGGCTTGAGGGTGGAGGTCCGCGACCTGCATGCTGAGGATGGTGTGGGGGAGGGAGATTCGCTCCGTGGCGAGGGTGTCCGAGGTCTGGCCCGCCGGGGGGAGGTTTGCATAGGGGATGAACTGCAGCTCGGCGAGGGCGGTGCGCCAGAAGAAGAGCCCGTCTACCCCATCGAGGGGGGCACCCGAGGCGATGCGGTCGGTGGCGAGGGCATCGGAGAAGGTGGAGGAGGTGGTGAACGGGGGAGGGGCGATCGCGACGCCGAGCACGGAGCAGATATCTGCGAGCCCATCGTTATTGAGATCGCAGCGGGCGAAGTCCCAGCCGACATCGTCGAGGAGCACGGCGTCGGGGTCGGTGGTGCAGGATATTTCAGATGGCCAGGGTTCAAAGGGGCCCTCGTAGGCGACGCTTCGGGTGGGGGTGTGATAGACCTGCCGCCCTGCGAAGACCGAGGTGATCAGGTCTTCGGCCCCATCCCCGTTGGTATCCCCGAGCACGGTGGTGAGCTGGCCGAGGATGTTTCCAGGCAGGCCGGGGGTGTCATCAAGAATGAAGTGGGTACCCCCCGGTGGCGGGATGGGGAGTGGGTAGATCTGTTCTATGGACAACCACTTGTCGTCCCCAGTGAGTTCATTGCCATGGTTGGTCGTAATGAGTCGGTCGCCGAGCCGCTCGAGATGGGCGCCGAGGCCACCCATCCCATAGCCTGTGGCTGGCTCGCAGCGCGCCACGTCGTGATTGCCGGGCGCGCAGAGTAGCGGAGGGGTGGCGGTGTCGGCCTTGATCATCGTTTGGCCCAAATGGTCATGAACGAGCCCCCCTGCCAGCTCTGTAGGGCCTCTTCGATCGGGGCCTCGCTGGCCGGGCGAGCTGAGGCATTCGGCTCAACAGTGTGGTGAAG
>Ga0316208_1002808_pt1 | contig 13463 bp, 19 predicted proteins | sample 3monopyrite_MG_FD_204944 | JGI IMG/M metagenome (GOLD analysis project Ga0316208, IMG submission 204944) | Microbial mat bacterial communities from mineral coupon in-situ incubated in ocean water Damariscotta River, Maine, United States -... | ecosystem: Environmental > Aquatic > Marine >... | reverse complement strand
ACAACAACTGTAATTCATTACGTAAGGTGGTAAGTGATTGTAAGTGATCCTCGACTTCAGTTAATTTATCTGCGGTTAACTGACGAACACTATCACGAACTTTTTGCGGGTTTTCGCGCATTTTTAACAGGTCGCTAATTTCAGCCAAACTAAAATTCATTTTTTGTGCACGTTGAATAAACTTTAAACGCGAAATATCTTTATCATCGTATTCACGGATACCCGAAGCATTACGCGATACTCTTGGCAGGAGTTTTATTTTTTCATAGTAACGTAAGGTATCTGCACTTAATCCCAGCTTTTTCACCATATAGCCAATTCGACATGTACTCATAATAATTTTAACCTCAGTTTAGCTGGCTATTCCCATTCCATTTCCATATAAACGTGTAATGCATTACGACCGAGTAACATTTCAAAACCAATTAATCGCTCATACGGAGATAAAGGATACTCTTTTAATGAGCTAATATCCTCAATTTGACCACCCTGTTTTATAAAAGTTTTAACTGAGCCACGTAGAGTCTTCAAAAAAACATAGGTATCTGCCCGTGCTTTCATCATATCTGTTGCGTGCCCATGACCGGGTATAACATGCTTTGGATTAAGCGCTTCAATTTTTTCAAAAACATTCAACCACGAGTATGTGTTTGACTCTCTAGCTACCGCTAGCATTCTTTGTGTTGAAATAATATCGCCACTAAACACGACACCCTCTTCTGGTAACCAAACAAAGAAATCACCTGGCAGATAGGCAGTCCCGTTGTATTTTAAAACAAATTTTGTACTGCCTATACTAAGGCTATTTTCTTTGTCAAATACCTCATCGGCATAGACATCTTTTGTACCAGCAGAAAATTTTGGAAAAATATATTCATCGAGACGAGAAATTTGATCATTAGCGCGTTGTTTCTGCTGCTCAAGTGCAATACGGCTAGTGATAATTTTTGCCCCCAATGACTTGAAATAAGCATTCCCGAGCCAGCGTAGATCTTCACTACCCGTATTAATAACAAGTATGACTGGTTTGTCAGTTATTTTCTGAATATATTTATGAATGTAGCGTGCAGCATGGTCACTTGCACCGGAGTCAATTAACACAACGCCGTCATCGGTAAGCACTACGCCGAACGTTGCATTGGTACCAAAATTCCATTTTGACATAGGGCCACGTTGGCCCACCAAGGCATAAACCTTATCGGTCACTTTCTGTATTTCCAACCGACTAGCCTGTTCGCTCATGGCCAATGGCACAAAACTTATTATCAAAAAATATAACAGCACGCGCATAAAAAATCCTCCCCATTAGGTCGTGTTGATCTTTCATTTTATAGTCTATTCAAGCCTAAAAAGAGACAGGTGATTGCGAGATAAGCAAAGCGAAACGTGGCAATATGCATAAAAATGGTATTTACTATGAGATTGCCGCAGTCATTTTTTATTCCTTCGCAATGACGATGTATTATTTTTGTTAAAATAAGCTTAATATCTGAAGGGTTAACAGATCTTAGTATTCAATAATAAAAAAATATTCATTCAATAAATACAGGCCCGTTACAACAAGAACAATACCGGCTATGACTTCTAATACACGTTGATAACGTGAAAGAACCTGTAATGATTCCAGCCACCCCATACTCCATGCCCCCAGGATAACCGGAATACTTCGCCCCAAGGCAAAAGCCAATAACAAAGCAAAACCGAAACTAACAGAACCAATGGCCGCACTTGCGGTTAAGGTAACTAACAATGCCGGTGTACAAAAAGGGCAAACTGCAACAGAAAAAGGAATTCCCAATAAAAAAGCACCCCAGATACCTGTTACCTTTTTACCTCTTACTCCAAACCAGGGTAAACGAACATTAATAATCCCTGCCCACATCAACCCCATAATAATAAGCAGAGGTCCAAGAAAGAGTCCCCATTCTCGTCCCATAACACCTTGCACCCATTCACCACCTAATGCAGCAGTAACACCTAGTACAACATGCGTTACCAACATACCGGAAACAAAAGCTGCGCCCATTAAAATAGCACGTTTTTCTTCGTGTGCTTTTGTTACATAAGCCAGCATCACAGGAATAGATGCAAATGAAACAGGGTTAAAACTAAAAACAAATCCAGAAAAAAATGAGAGACCAATACCAGCCCAACTTGCAGTTTGTAATGTTTGTCTGAATGTTTCCATATTCAGTCCCACGGATGGAATGAATAGATATAAAGCGACACTGAGTATGGCAATTAAAAGTATAAATATTCTAACCATATTTAATTTACCTGCTGAACTATTTTCAAACGATGTTCTAACTCAGCGCGAAGTTTTTTTACAGAAGGTAAATTTGAAAACACCAGCTCAGCATCAATAGCAATTGAAGGTGCAGAGATCACACCTAACTCAACCGCGTAGTCAATCTCATCTAAAATATTTACCTCTCGCCATTGGATTTTATCACTACCCAGTTCATCTACCAGATTATGTAAGGCAGATTTAGCATGATCACACTTACTGCAACCAGGAGAAGAAAATATTTCTACTTTTATACTCATCACTAATTGTCTGTTTTACATATCCAACCAGATACGAATTGGTAACAATAAATAAGCAGCTGTAAAACCCGTTGCCCAGATAACAACTGAAGTCCAGTAAATGCGCTTATTCCATTTATGTGCAGAACTACATGCCTCACCGAGTGCTTTATCTGTTGGACAGGAACGCCCCGGCCTAAACATTAACCAGCCAGATACAGCCAGCATTAATCCTGAAAAGAGAAACACCCATATTTTATATTTAGTTAAGGTAACTAAAAATGGAAATGTACTGGTCATTGCTACAACCGTTGCCCCCATACCTAATGTGACAAAAATAATCGGCAGCGCACAACAAAGCAATGTTCCTGTTGTTGTAAACAAGGTAAATATGGTGACACTTTTACCTTTTAAATCTGAATGATTATTTATCACTACATCATTCATTCTTTTTTCTCCGTCATACCTTTATAGTCAAAACCATTGTCTATTAATAATTTCTTCACATAAGCTTCATCTAATTTAAATGTATCGTCTGCTTTTATAAATAGAAGTCCATCAACATCACTATCAAATTCCTTAACCCCTTTCATTTTTGTGATTTTTTTCTCCAGATCATAGATACAATATTCACAGTCAAAAGAGTTGGTGCGAATGGTATATAATTTACCATCCGCCCAGACAGAAACCGAAGCAAAAAGTGTAAACAATAAAATTAAAAATTTCATTTTTTTCAACTCCCTATCTGAAATTTACTGTGCCGTTTTTTTCATACTACGATAAGTAAAACCGGAATCGTTAAACATCTTTTTCATTTGCGCTTCTGTTAAATTTTTTCCTTCATCCATATTTACAATTACCAGTCCTTTATTAAGATCAACATCGATTTTACTGGTGCCTTCAATAGCTTTCAGTTTTTTCTCGATACCATAAGCACAAAATGGACAAGCCAAACCATCTACACGCATTTCATATTTCGTTTCTCCCGCAAATGCTGACTGCATAAGAAACAAGCCTAATAAGCTGATTATTATTTGTTTTTTCATTGTTCTAATCCTCGGGTAATTAATTAAATTTTATTTAAACAGACTTCTACATGTGCCATTCAAATGTTGTTCTAATACGATAATTAGATTTTTGTTGATTTCCATTCAGGTTACTCGCAATCGGAATTTGTACACCGGCTTTTATTGCAAAGTTACGTTTAGTCCAGAATATACCGGGAGATATAAACCATTCATCCCCACCGGTATTTGCATTTGTTGCTCCATTAACGGTGGCTTTTTGCCCAAGCTCACCATTCAACTCAAGTAACCATACCGTGTCTGGTTCAAGATAACCCGTCGGCTCAGGACGAATGCCTGCAACAAAATCAATCAATATCTTGTCGCCACGTTTTAATTCATTATTGGTTCCGTTTAAACGATAACGTGCACTTGCCCAGCGATACCATTTACGAGCTTCATAACCATAAGTCAGACCAACAATAGCATCGGTTGTTCCTTTGTTTAATGATGGTGATTTATTTTTTTGCGCTGTATCAGTGATCAACTTCATAAAAACGGCTGCAGATTCTTGTAAACCCAACGAATCCTGACGCCAAAAACGATACTTAGTAAATAAAGCCACATCACCCAGTCCATTACTTGTTGCTGTTGCGCTGTCTTTAAACTCATAAGGCGTAGTCACACCGACCGACCAGTCACCGGTCAGGCCATAAGTCACCTGAACTCCAAGCTCCTGCGCTTTATTACTCCCCGCTTTTGCTGAATCAACTTCCAGGGCAACCTCTAATCCATCTTTAAATAAAACATGAGGACCAATACCAAAATTAGGATCATGCGCTAATACCGTAGTGCTTACCAAACCTATTATCAAAAAAGTGCTAATGGGTTTTAATTTCTTAAGGAACATAAATCATTCTCCGTTTCTGTGTGTTCATATTCTATGTGACAGTCTGGAGACAACTCCAGGTTGAAAAATATTTAAAATTATTTCCAACTGGTTTTAATATTAGTCCTTGGAGCTGGCTCCAGGTCAAGGTAAATTTTGGCTTTATTTCACTTTTTCTAGTTTGAAGCAAAAAATAACAGCAAAACATCGTCTCTATCGACTCATTAACAAGGATGGAGCAGTTAGTTTACAAGCTGGAGCCAACTCTAACTCAAGTTATAAATGAACTTTTTCCTTCAATAATAGTCTGTACGAACATACAGAGTTTTTAGGATCAATTATGAAAAAAAAATCACTCACCATTGGCTTTTTAGCCAAAGCAGCGGACGTAAATATTGAGACTATTCGCTATTACCAGCGAATTGGGCTTATTACTGAACCGGTAAAACCATCCGAGGGCTACCGTATTTACCCAACAGAAACATTGATGCGGATAAGGTTCATTAAACGAGCACAAAAACTGGGATTTAGCCTGTCAGAAATAACAGAATTATTGCAATTAGGTGAAGGTGATTGTGATGATGTACGCCAGCGTGCTGAAGAAAAGCGGGAACAAATTGATCAGCAAATCAAGGATTTAAAGAATTTACGTGGCACCCTCTCAGAGTTAATAACTGCCTGCCAGACTGATACAGATACTCATCATTGCGCCATAGTGGAAACATTGGCTGCAAGTTAATTCTGCAGCTTGACTCTGTACTTCAGTACAGGGTTTATACTCAATTCAAATCAAGATAAAGGAGAAAAACGTGTCGGATTCATCAACAAATAAAGATCGCTCTTTAATTTCATCCACCGTGGCTGCCGGACTAGCGGCAATTGGTGCTTCTTTATGCTGTATTGGACCACTGGTACTCATTGCTTTAGGCATTGGTGGAACATGGGTGAGTTACCTCACTGCACTTGAACCTTATCGTCCGTTTTTTGTTGCGATTACGCTAGTCTTTTTATTTTTAGCATTTCGTAAACTTTATATTATTCCGCGACAGTGCGCGCCAGAAGATGCGTGTGCAATTCCAATCGTTTTACGCAACCAGCGGATTATTTTCTGGGTCGTTACTGTACTACTTATTACGCTTCTGACGTTTCCTTATTACGGCTTAATGTTCTTTGAATAAGCTGTTTTGAATAAAGAATTTTAAATAAAACAAAATAATTTTTAGGAGTTCCACCATGCAATCAATTTTACGCCCAACATTTTTATTCCTCACTCTACTACTTGGCTTTATCAGTTTTTCACAAAATATTGCAGCAGCGGAAAGCAAAACTGTTGTGCTGGATATACCAGGAATGACATGCAAGTTCTGCCCTATCACTGTTCGTAAAGCATTAAACAAGGTACCCGGTGTGACTGAAGCAAAATCTGAATTCAGCACAAAAACAGCAACGGTCACATTTGATCCTGCTAAAACAAATATTGAAGCTTTAATGAAAGCAACCGCTAACGCCGGTTATAAATCAACATTAAAGAACAAATAAATCTGTAACAGCTAACTCATGGGGATTAAATATACTCCCCCTGTGTCTTAACCCTGAATAACTTAGTCGCCTTTCTCTATCCAGTTATCCCTGAGTAACAAATAATTTATTTTAAGTGAAATAATCAAAACAAATTATTGACTCTGTACCTAAGTACAGGGCCTAAGCTTAAACCATATTAAATTATCTGGAGATATGAATATGTCTGAAGCAATAACACCAGCAAAAAAAATAAAATAAGGGTTCGATGATAGCCGCAGTGGTTGCCGCATTTGGTGCATCACTCTGCTGTGTTGGTGCATTAGTATTACTTGCACCGGGGATAGGTGGCACATCGATCAGCAACCTTGCTGCTCCGGAGCCATATCGCCTGATATTCATAGGAATCACCCTGATATTTTTGTTTCTGGCATTTCGTAAACTCTACCTTGTGCCACGCCAGAGTGCACCCGATGACGCCTGTGCCATACCGAATACATTACGCAACCAACGTATTATTTTTTGGATTGTTACTGATTGCCCGGCATTTCTTTATTTAAATTACTCACTACCAAACATAACGAGTAAACAGAAAGCTTAATAATTTTACTCAATAACATAATCAAATAAAACAGGATACATTATGACTACTTTAAATATAAACATAACAGGAATGACCTGTGACCATTGCGCTCAAAGTGCACAAGATGCATTGAATGCACTTGACGGTGTTACAGCAGAGGTCTCTTTTGAAAATAGACTGGCATCTGTTAATACAGAAGGTAAAGTTGATAATAACCAATTACTCAAAGCAATAGAGTCGAAAGGATACAAAGGTATGATTAAAAATTCAGATGATAAAACATCAAATACTGGTGATAGCGATTTGCACATTGCTATTGTTGGTACAGGTTCAGGCGCATTTGCTGCCGCAATTAAAGCAGTAGAGCAAGGTGCAACTGTTACTATCATTGAAGGTGCTGAAGACATTGGAGGCACCTGCGTTAATATTGGCTGTGTTCCTTCTAAAATTTTTATCCGTGGCGCACATATCGCACACATACAAGGTCACCATAATGTTGAAGGGTTACCGCTTAATATCCCAACAATAAATCGCAAAGCCATGATGGAACAGCAACAGCAATGGGTTGAGAAATTACGTTACGCTAAATACGAAAGCATTCTGGAAAGTAATGCAGGCATCAATCTAATACGAGGCATGGCTCGTTTTAAAGATGCCGGCACATTGATCGTTACTAATAAAGATGGAGATGAAAAAGAGGTTAAGGCTGATCGTATTTTATTAGCCGTTGGTGCAAGTTCATCTATCCCTGATATTGAAGGATTAAAGGACACCCCCTATTGGACATCAACAGAAGCACTGGTTGCTGATAGCATACCTGAACATCTCATTGTTTTAGGCGCATCGGTTGTTGCCCTGGAATTAGCGCAAGCGTTTAAACACATTGGTGCAAATGTGACAGTCATTGCCAGAAGTACTTTGTTATCAAAAGAAGATCCTGAAATTGGTGAAGGTTTAACTACCATATTTAAAGATGAAGGTATTAATGTCATGCTAAACACTTCGCCTGACTATATATCTCATAATGGACAAAATTTCATGCTTAAAACAAACAACGGTGATGTAACAGGAGATCAGTTACTGGTTGCGACTGGCCGTGTTTCAAACTCGTCTTCATTAGGACTGAAAAATATCGGTGTAAAAACCGACAAAAGTGGCGGAATTATTATTGATAACCACATGCGAACCAATATTGGAAACATTTATGCTGCGGGTGATTGTACCAATCAACCACAGTTTGTTTATGTTGCAGCCGCAGCAGGTACACGTGCCGCACAGAATATGACCAACATCAATAGAAGCGATGATGTGGCCATTGATTTATCTGTCATGCCTGCGGTTGTCTTTACTGATCCACAGGTTGCTACTGCTGGTTTAACTGAAGAACAAGCGAAATCTCAAGGGTTGGATGTAGATAGCCGCAAGCTTGATTTAGAAAATGTACCACGCGCATTAGCCAACATGGACACACGTGGTTTTATTAAACTGGTTGCAGAAAAAGAAAATGGCCGCATTGTCGGTTGTCAGGTTCTTGCAACTGAAGGCGGTGAAATTATTCAAACCGCGACTTTGGCTATTCGTAATCGCATGACGATTAATGACCTTGCTGATCAGTTATTCCCATATCTAACCATGGTAGAAGGGCTCAAGTTAACTGCACAAACTTTTAATAAAGATATTAAACAACTATCCTGTTGTGCAGGATAAAAATCTTGACTCTGTACCAGATACAGACATCATAATCTCGTTTAAATTTAATTTACGGAGCAAGCAAGCAGTAAAAATCGTTCATTAGTTTCATCAACCATAGCCGCCGGACTCGCAGCTATTGGTGCTTCTTTATGCTGTATTGGACCACTCGTATTGATTGCACTTGGTATCGGTGGCACATGGGTCAGTTACCTCACCGCTCTGGAGCCTTACCGTCCGATCTTTGTTGGCATTACTTTAGTCATTTTATTTATGGCATTTCGTAAAATTTATATTCTTCCACGCCAGTGTGCGCAGGAAGATGCATGTGCCATTCCCAACTATATTACGAAATCAAAAAATTATATTCTGGATAGTCACTGTACTGCTTGTTGCTTTACTGACTTTCCCTTATTACGGTTTAGTCTTTTTTAATAACAAAATTTAAAGCAATTCAGGAGTTTTAATATGCAAGCAATTTTACGTACCACATTTTTATTTTTCACTTTAATACCTGGTTTAATATTCCTGTCACAGAATGTATCTGCTGCCGAAAGTAAAACCATCACACTCAATGTGCCGGGTATGACCTGCAAATTTTGCCCTATAACCATTCGTAAAGCTTTAAAAAAAGTATCCGGCGTTGTTAATGTAAAATAAGAATTCACAACAAAAATAGCAACCGTAACTGTTGATCCATCCAAAAAAAATATTGAATCTTTAATCAAGGCAACGACTAATGCGGGATATATTTCAACACTCCATAAAGATGAAAAATAAAAGGGGAATATTATGAATGATAACTGTGCAAATAAAAGCAAGGAAAGCTCATCTCCCCGAAAATCCACCTGCCTGGTGAATGATAAACAATATGCTGAATTTCCGCTAAAAACAATTCTGCAACATATCAAGTCTCCCTGGTTACAAACCTTTGATGAAGAAAAATATTATTTCTGTGATGATCCTGACTGTGATGTGGTTTACTTTGGCTTAGATAATTCAGTGATTAATAAATCAGAATTACGAAACAAAGTGGGAGATAAAGAAAAAAGAATGATGCGCTCATCTGTTATTGTTTTTGGGTAAGCAAAGCGGAAGCGATACAAAACCCTGAAATTAAAAATTTTGTCACACAACAAACTAAAGAAAAACACTGTGCTTGCGAAATACGCAATCCTTCAGGTAGATGTTGTTTGAAAGATTTCACTAAAAATCAATCATTGCAACATCAAATCACAAGTAATTAATTATGACAACATAAAATATTATCACCCATTTATTGCGCCTGATTTTCATAGTGTAGTAAAATAACATCTTAATATTCTACTGGAAAATTTTATGATAGATGCTGTTACTGCAATGCAACGATTGCAAGAAGGAAATCAACGTTTTGTTTCTGGTAAGCGAAACGATGATTCCATGTTATCCCATAGCAGAAGAAGTGAACTTACCTCTGGCCAGGAACCCTTTGCAATTATTCTTGGTTGTTCCGATTCTCGCGTCCCTGCTGAGTTGGTATTTGACCAGGGTTTAGGCGATCTTTTTGTTATTCGTGTCGCAGGAAATATTGTCGCGCCATCTCAAGTCGGCAGTGTTGAATTTGCCGCAGCACAATTTAAAACCCGTCTGGTTGTCGTATTGGGGCATTCCTTGTGTGGAGCAATTTGTGCAACCGTAGAAGAGATGAAACGCCCATCAGATCAAAAATCAAAAAATATCAGTGCAATTGTCGATCGCATCCGCCCTTGTATTGAACCATTTAGATCAACTGAAATATGGAATGATACTGACAGATTAATTCAATCGTCTATTCAGGCTAATGTTCGCGCCTCGGTTAACCAACTTCGACACGGTTCCGCTATTCTGGAAGACTTGATAGATAGGGAAAATTTACTCATTGTCGGTGCAGAATATTCATTACAAACGGGAGCCGTTGAGTTTTTTGATGATTGAGCCTGCATCTCATCGATAAAGCCAACATACCCTCTGGGCGCTACTGCCTGCACTCCCATAATTATGTTTGTTTAACTCTCGTATTTTTTACTGTAAGTAGATTAAAAAAAAACATTAAAATTTTTAACCTAATTTTATTAGTGCTTAATGTTTAACCAGCCAAAATTTATCGATACATATCCAGCGATGTAACCCATCTTTAACAGCCTTATCACATTAATGTCATGTTCATCACTAATACTTTCAAGGCTACCACAACCTAACAAATGACAAATGGAGATGCAATATGAATTTGAAAACAACCTTGCTAACTAGTGCAGTATCATTAGCACTTATGACTATCGCTCATGCGGATGATAATACAAAAGTAATCCCTGCTCATCAATCTGCCAACCCATGGTTTATAGATGGACAAGCTAATGTTAATGCTAAAAATTATTTTTCTGGTAAAACAAAAGTTAAAAACGTCATCCTCTTTGTGGGTGATGGTATGGGTGTTTCTACAGTCACTGCTGCGCGTATCCTCGAAGGTCAAATCAAGGGAATGCAAGGTGAAGAAAATAACCTGAGCTTTGACCTCTTCCCATTCACTGGTTTGGCTAAAACCTATAATGTTGATTCACAAACGCCTGATTCAGCGGGTACTATGACTGCAATGATGAGCGGTGTTAAAACTGATGTAGGCGTTATCGGTGTTGACGAAGACATCGTACGCGGTGACTGCTCAACCGCCGCAGGTAACGAACTCGTAACTGCGCTGGAACTGGCTGAAATTGCGGGTAAATCTACCGGTATTATCTCAACTGCCCGTATTACACATGCGACACCTGCTGCTACTTACGCAAAATCTGCTGACCGCAACTGGGAAGATGATTCTGACATGCCACAAGCAGCTAAAGATGCAGGTTGTGTCGATATCGCTTCACAGCTGGTTGGTTTTGAAGGCATGTTGAAAGCACGTTTCCCTGCGGCTAAAAACGTTAATGGGATTGAAGTTGTTATGGGTGGCGGACGTCGCCACTTCCTGCCAAAAGATATGTCTTATAACAGCCCGGATGCGGTCAGCGCAATTGAAGGTGACCGCAAGGATGGTCGTGATTTAACCACCGAATGGAAAACGGCATATCCAGGTGGTGCTTATGTTTTCGACCAAAATGGTTTTGATTCACTAGATACAGAAACAACAGAACGCGTTTTTGGGTTATTCAATGAATCACACATGCAGTATGAAGCAGATCGTGGTAATGACATCGCCGGCGAACCTTCTTTGAGCGAAATGACCAGCAAAGCCATCAACATTCTGGATAATAACAAAAAAGGTTATTTCCTGATGGTTGAGTCAGGCCGTATTGATCATGGTCACCATGCAGGTAGTGCTTTCAATGCATTGACTGACACCGTTGAATTTTCAAAAGCAGTAAAAGCGGTTGTTGACTCTGTTGATATGAGCGAAACACTGATCATCGTTACTGCTGATCACAGTCATGTATTCACAATTGCAGGCTACCCAAAACGTGGTAACCCAATTCTGGGTAAAGTGGTTTCTGTAGGAAAAACTTCACCTCAACTTGCTTCTGATGGCATGCCATACACGACACTAGGTTATGCAAATGGTCGTGGTTTCCGTGACTTAGGTGACGAAACCGATGCGGATGAAACATATTCTTTGCCAAATGATAATGGTCGTAAAGATCTTACTGGTGTAAACACTGAAGCGTCCGGTTTCCATCAAGAAGCTATGGTTCCATTAGGTTCAGAAACTCACGCAGGTGAAGACGTTACCATTTATGGAGCAGGTCCTGGTGCACACATGGTAAGTGGTACTAACGAACAAAGTGTAGTATTCCATGTAATGAATAAGGCTGCAAAACTGCAAGAAAAAGCTGAAGATGCATTAGACGACTAATTTTTTCAGCTTGCTACAGGATGAGGGGCTAACTGCCCCTCATTTCTTTTGTTCCATTAAAAATACAGGTTTAAACGTTATGATTCGATTTTTATTACTGTTTTCATTTTTTTTAATTTTTTCCCATACTGCATTAGCTACGTGCAAAGTAAATAAGGCTGCTATCGGAGCAGAATATAAAATCACAACAAAAAAAATAAATACTAATATTAGCAACACCCATCATCTTATTTTATGGCGTAATGACAAGCAGGTAGCTCATCAACTTTCTGAAACCGGTATTACAGAAGTATGGGAACAAACAAACAATGGTCTTTTGCGACTGGTACGCTACTTTGACAAATATCATCGTGGCATCGAGTACCAACCCAACGAGATTAATAATGGTCAAGGTTACAAAAACTGGGATGTAAAAAGCCAGCTTATCGCGGACAAACTCATTAAATCCATGCATCGAAAATCAGTGAAAGGAAAAGGTTGCGATAAAATAGAAAGTTATACATTAAAAACAAATGATAAACTGATTAATCTTGACTGGTTAACACAACGTCGTCTGGTTAAAACATATAGCGAAACGACTTCTTCTGCCAAATTAAAGTGGGAGTTAGTCAGTATAATTACTAATAAAAAAAAGATTAATAACATTTTTTCCATTAGGTCAGATTATAAAACAACAGATTATACAGATATTGGTGACAACGAGTCGGATCCTTTTTTAATGAAGATGATAAATCTTGGTTTTGTAGAACATGCTGCTAGCGGGTTTTATGACTCAAAAGGTAACAATCTGGATGGGAATCATCACCATTGAAACTTTGCTTATAGTTAAAGAAGTCGGCTACGAATGATGATAACAAAACATGAGTTATCAGTAAAAAATCATTGAGCACATGATGTAGCACAATTGAATTAATTATTTAAGCTAAAAAGGTACGATTATTTGTACCTTTTTTTTAAAAAAACAAGTTGCTATTGCGAACGATAGTACTGCAATGACATACCTATATAAATGTAGTAATCGCTGCTTTTAAAGCATCCATAGATTTGCAGTTATTGATTTCATCTGCAGATAATTTCAGCTCTAATTCACCATTAATTAGTTCGAAGATAACCGGGAAGTTATTCTCCTGTGAATGATATTTTTTTAAAAATTCATCTCGATGAAGAAATTCACACTCAACCCCCAGTTCCTGAATAAACTCCTTCCATTCACTGCGCTCACTAAGATATGAATGTGAGATAGCACAAAGATTACATTCTTACGTTTTCGGTGAAAAAACTTTGTGTGCAATATCGGTTAAGGTATTAAACATGCCACTATCTGCGTTATAAACAAAAACAAGCTGCTTGGACATAATTACCTCTTCATAATAAATTCACGATTAGCTTTAAGAA
>Ga0316208_1002807_pt1 | contig 13464 bp, 11 predicted proteins | sample 3monopyrite_MG_FD_204944 | JGI IMG/M metagenome (GOLD analysis project Ga0316208, IMG submission 204944) | Microbial mat bacterial communities from mineral coupon in-situ incubated in ocean water Damariscotta River, Maine, United States -... | ecosystem: Environmental > Aquatic > Marine >... | reverse complement strand
CAAGGGCGTGGAAATCAAAACCTTCGCGATCGGTAGCAAAGCGATCCTCGAAATCTCCCCGCCGATGCTGGCTAAGTGATCCCAAACAAGCCGGCTTGATCCTTCAGCGATTACCCGCACTATTCAATTTTCCAGAGCAACAGAACCCCCCCGGGGATGGCCCCGGGGTCTTTATTTGGTTCGATGTTTTGAGCATGTTCATTCGCTATGCAGTGAGCATGCCGTGCTTTATACCCGTGCCACTGACCCGTCTTTGGGTCAGTGCTTCTTGCAACATTGGCAATGCGCAAAAAAACACTGACCTGCGAACAGGTCAGTGGCAAAATCACTCGCTACACAGAAACAGAAATTGCTCTAAATCGAGATGTAAGAACGAATCCGGTGCTTATTCAGCCGCGGCCTTCTCAGCCTTCTCAGTTTTCTTCTTGGACTTGACGATCAGCTCGCCCTCGTTATCAAACTCCATCTCTTCGTCGCGGTCATCGTCGAGCGTTCGATCCGCGACGACCCACAACTTGATGTTGGCTTCGAGATCGGTATCAAACTTCACGAGTACCTCGTAGGTATCCACACGCTTGATCGTCTGCGCCAGGCGGACCTCCCGCGGCTGAACAGAGAAGCCGAGTTCGGTAAGCGATTCGGCGATGTCCTGCTGAGTCACCGAGCCGTAAAGATGGCCCTGATCGTTGCACGAACGGGTGAGTGTGAGCTCGATGCCCTCGAGTTTGGTAATAAGCGCTTCGCGGTTCTGGCGGAGAGCGGCCACGTCTTTCTCGGCCTGAGCCCGCTTCTCTGTGAGCTTAGCGAGAATCTCATCGCTCGGCGGAGTCGCGAGTTCTCGAGGGAGCAGGTAGTTGCGGGCGTACCCGATCCGGACATTGACCACATCCCCGACAATACCGAGGTTATCAACGTTTTCAGTCAGCAAGAGCCTGATGGTTTTGGCCACGTCGGGCCTCCTTTCGCTGTCCTTCAAGCCGAGCAAACGCCCGGCCTTGAAGTTGAGAAGCCGATCTGCCCCGGCCCCAACGGCATGAAATGTTGCCCGGTCGGCAATCCGGCCGGGCGAGAAGCATAGGCAAGAAACCAGATCAGCACAGGATCAGAATGGGATATCGTCGGCGTCGATCGGGGGCGCACCCCCGCCACCACCACCGCCATCGCCGCTGTGCCCGCCTCCGCCGTAGCCGCCGCCACCAGCGCCTTCCGCGCCCGCAGCGTTATAGGAAGACCCGCCGCCTCGGCTCTGACCGCCGCCGCCGCCGCCGCCCGAATCGATGAATTGGAAATTCTCAACGACGACATTGAGCTTGCTGCGTTTGCTGCCGTCTTTCTTATCTTCCCATTGATCGAGCTTGAGACGCCCCTCGATAAATACAGGCCGGCCCTTGGAGAGATACTGGCTCATCACCTCGGCCGTCCTGCCCCAGACTTCACAATCGACAAACGTCGTCTCTTCGCGGTTCTCGCCTGATTGAGTGCGGAACTTACGGTTCATTGCGATCCCGAAATTCCCCACGGCGGTATTACCCGAGGTATGCCGGATCTCTATGTCCCGGGTGAGATTCCCCATCAAAAATACCTTGTTGAAGTTCCCTGCCATGCGGTGTGCCTTTCGATCAAATGAAACGACGGACCAACGGGTGAACCAGACAATATCCTAGCGATAAAGAGCGGCTTCCCGCTCGGAATTCACGCAACTTATTCCGCGTCGGCCTTAGCCTCAGTCTTCGCCTCGGCATCCGAAGCCTCGGCTTCGGGCTCTGCGGGGGCTTCGGTTTTTTCCTCCGCGGCCGGGGTATCGGCCTTGGGCATTTCTTCCGGGGCCGGGGCACCTAGGCGTGCGCCCGAACGCTTCTCGTTCTCACCCGCAGCGGCTTTATCGGCGCGAAGCTTGGCTTCCACGGCCAGCCCGTCACGATCATCAGCGGCCCGGGCCTGATCCTCGGACATGTGATCCACGCGGATCGTGATGAGCCGCATGATGTGCTCCGAAAGGCTGCACTCGCGTTCGATCCGCGAGAGACCATCGGTCGGGGCGTTGATGTACGCGAGGATAAACACGCCCCGCTTCTGCTTGTCGATCTCGTACGCGAGACGCCGATCGTCCCACTTGCGGATCGCGACAATCTCGGCCCCGCCCTTGCCGATGATCTCACCGATGTGCTCGACGACGTTGTTCAGGTTGGCGGCTTCACCCTGACTGATCAGGAACATGCACTCATAGAGGCGGGTCTGTGTCGCGGTTGTCATTCGATTCTCCAATCGTGTTCTACGAATTCTCTTGTCGTATTTGTGTTTGTTTCAAATCATGCTTGCGAGGACGACCCTGTCCAGCCGGGATGAACATCTCCCGGTCCATCGCCTCGCGTTTCTTTGGGGTGCGTCTTAGGCGTCACATTCTCGGATCGTGTAAGCCGTTCGTTGAACGTGTTCATCGCCGCATCCACACCCTCGGCCACGAGCACCTCAACAGCCTTAAGGGCCTTATCAATCGAGGACTCAAACTCGGGCCATTCTTCCTCGGTCACTTTGCTCAGAACCCAATCGGCCTGGTTCATCGTCGCGGGTTTGGCACCGATGCCCACCCGGACCCGGGAATACTCGGCACCGCCGAGCACCTGGTCAATATCCTTGAGCCCGTTGTGCCCGGCCGAGCCGCCGCCAGCCCGGACCCGGATATGCCCGATTGGAAACGCCAACTCGTCGACAACAACCACCAGATCGGTCGCCGCATCGAGTTTATAAAACCGCAAGGCCTCACCGACGGACTGCCCCGATCGGTTCATGAAGGTCGTGGGTTTCATAAGCAGGCATTTTTCCCCGCCGAATCTGGCCTCAACGCACACCGCGTTGAATCGGCCCTTCGCGGTCTCACCGCCGGCGTGCAGCTGGGCAAGGCGATCGACGACCATAAACCCGGCGTTGTGCCGGGATTTGTCGTATTTCGCACCAGGATTGCCAAGACCAACGATGAGTTTCATGGGGTTCCTAAACGGGCCGAGATTCCGATCAGTCCTCGTCCTTCTTCTCGGTGATCACTTCCGGGGCCGCCGCATCGGTCACATCGCCGGATTCGTCGGTCGATTCCTCTTCGATATGCCGCACCGTGATGCTCGCTAGCACCGCCTTGGGATCGGACAAAAGCACCATCGTTTCCTTGGGCAATGTAACATCGCCCGCGTGCAGAACATCGCCCACGTCTAGGTCAGAAACATCAACCTCGATATACTCGGGGAGGTTGGTAACCGTGCACTCGAGATCGATCTCCGTCGCCGAGTGCATCAGGATCGTCCCCGTCTTCTTCAGCCCCACGGCCTCGCCCACAAGATGGATCGCAACGCTGATGCGCACCCGATCGGTAAGATCCACCCGCGAAAGGTCGCAGTGGACGATGTTGCTGCCAAGGTAATCAAACTGCAATTCACGCAGAAGCACCGTCTCGGGCTTCCCGCCCTCGATATCGAGCGTGTAAACCTTTTCACCCTTATGGATCATGGTGATGGCTTCTTTCGCATCCAGCGTCACCGCAACGGGCGTCTTCTTGTGACCGTAAACAATCGCCGGAAGCCCGCCCTGCTCGCGGATGCGCTTGCTGTAGCGGGAGCCGGTGTGCTCGCGCAGTTTGGCCTTAAGAATCGCGGTTTCTTCGTGCATGGTGTATTCCTTTCGAGTCGTTTTTACTGTGTCTTGGTTTCTGCTTTAAAGTTTCTATCCGCCGGCTAACGCTTCATCTCCGCCCTGCGGAAAATCGCGCTCACCGATCGGTCTTCATGGATCCTGCGGATCGCGTCACCCAGAAGCGGCGCGACGCTCAGTTCGACAAGCTTGCCCTGCAACGCTCGCCGCTTCTCTGCCGAAAGCGGGATCGAATCCGAAACGATTACACGCGAAATCGGGCCTTCCGCCAGCCGCTCGGCCCCCATCCCCGCGAGCACCGCGTGCGTCGCCGCGACGATCACATCACGGGCACCCTCCGCCATCACGAGCTCGGCCGCCTTGCACACGGTGCCGCCCGTCGAGATCATGTCGTCGAACATCAGCACGGTCTTCCCGCAGACATCGCCGATCAGATTCCCCGTCTTCGTCTCAGACCCGCTGAGCCGTTGCTTGTTGATGATCGCCAGCCCGCCCCGGAGTTCCTGCGCGAGCCCCTCGGCCACTTTCACATTCCCGACATCCGGGCTCACAAGGCACAACTCGCCGAGCTCATCGCGGATCGATTCAAAGTAATCGAGAAAAACTTCCGAAGCCGACAGGTGATCGAGCGGAAGATCGAAAAATCCCTGAATCTGAGCCGCGTGAAGATCGATCGTAATCACCCGGTCCGCCCCGCTCGCCGTGATCATATTCGCCACGAGTTTCGCCGTGATCGGCGTGCGCCCCTCGCTCTTGCGGTCCTGCCGCGCGTACCCGAAGTAAGGCATCACCAGAGTCATCCGCCTGGCAGATGCACGCCTCAGGCAGTCGGTAAAAATCAGCAGTTCCATCAGGTTGTTGTTGACCGGATCACACGTCGAACTGACCACGAAGCAATCACGCCCGCGGACGTCTTCTTCGAGCTTGACGAGCATCTCCCCGTCCGGGAAGACCTGCGTCCGCGCATCACCCAACGGCATGCCGACATGCCGGCAGATATGCTCCGCCAACGGCTTGCTGTTACGCCCCGCAAAGATCCGCATGCCGCGTGAATCGCCCGACATCAGCAGCCCTCCACACCGGCCGACGCGAGCCGGCCCCGGTAGATCGCATCGATCTCCGCCAAGTGCTCAAGCGTGTTGATGCTCAATATATCCTCGGCCGGGACAGCATCAATCACCTCGACAGTTTTCCCCGCGTTCAACAGCAACTCAGGGACATCGGTGATGTAATACTCGCCCGTCAGCCCGTTGCGCTCGACCCGTTCAAGTGCGGAAAACAGATCACCCGCAGCAAAGCAGTAGTAACTCGGATTGACCTCACAGATCGCAAGCTCGGTCTGCGTCGCGTTCTTCTGCTCAACAATCCGCTCAAACGCGCCGCCCGAATCGCGCACAACCCGGCCGTACCCCGAAGGATCTTCTATCACGCTCGTCGCAAGAGCCGACGCCGCTCCCGATTCGCGGTGCCGTTCCAGCAATGTCCGCAGTGTCGAAGGCCGGATCAAAGGCCCGTCGCCAGCCAGCACAAACACATCGTGCGATTCGCCCGAGGCGAGCACGGCTTCATACGCAGGGCGTGCGCACACGACTGCATGCCCGGTGCCCAACTGCTCTTCTTGCACAACAAACTCAACAGCGTCGCCGTATTCCGCGAGCGCCTCGCGGACGAGTTCCTGTTTGTATCCAACGACCGCGACGACCCGAGAACAGCCCGCTTGGAAGCAGGCATCCACGACAGCGCACACCATGGGTCGCCCCCCCACCTCGTGGCAAACCTTGGGCAGATCGCTCTTCATCCGCGTGCCCTTGCCCGCGGCTAGAACAATGGCCGACAGATCGCGCTGCGGGCTTGGCTGATTTTTGGGGGGTGTCTCTGCCATGCCTCGCTGGCTCAGATAAGCGCGTCGAATTTCCCCGCAAGGACTCGAACCTTGACTAGATGTACCAAAAACACCGGTGCTGCCAATTACACCACGGGGAAATATGTTTGGTTGACACGCTGCTGAGCCGACTCCTCTGTTCGATGCCGGCACAAATGCCGACCGGTTGACCGGACCACTCCGACGCGGTCCTGTCCCCGGAACAAGGAGGCAGGGGCCGCGGCACAATCGCAGACAGGCTTGTGCGCCCGCCGCTTGGAACGACACCCTCCGCTGCCGCACGGGCCGTGAAAATTCACGATCCCGGCTGGAGGACACCTGCCCGCGCCTCAGATGCCGGCTACCCGGCCATCGTCCGTCACGAGCGGTTCCGCTGATGAGTGAGATAGTACGCCCAAAGCCGGGCCGGTCAACGCTTGAGCGCGCGCGCGGCCCTGGGTCTTGCCGGCGGTTCGTCGGGCGAAGCCGGGGGTGGCGGCGGCGGCGGCGGTGTCGGATCGGGTTCCGCCGGCGGCAAACCCTGAACATCCCCCTCATCTGGGTCAATCTCAGTCACCAATGCGTCCCGTCCGATCAACTCGTAGCACGTCGCCAGCAGCCCGACCAGCGGGAACTTGCTCTCCTGAAACGGGCTCTGGCCCAGCCGGCGGAGCAGCGGATGGCTGACTTCCGGCGGCTCGATCGGCACGCTCGGCAAATCGCCCTTCCCGGGTGCTCGCCAGAACTGGTGAATCGATTCCTCTAAAGGAATCGAAGGCGTATCGGTAAGACCCGAAACGTGCGCCGCATACACCGGCTGCGGCCCGGGCCCGAGCGTTGTGAGCGCACGAAAATCGCGCAGCCCCTCAACAAGGTGCTCCCGCGGTATCCCCCTGAGTTCAAAGATTAAAAACGGATCATTCGCCAATTTCTCGGCGAGCAGAGCCGACACGCACACAACATGCTTGCACCACGGCCCGTTCTCTTCTTTGCATGTACACGAGAGTTCAAAGTCACCGGGGCCGCTGGGGAACAAGTGCAACCCGATCGGAACAAACACGTCCTCGATGCTCGGCGGCAATTCGCCCGAGAGCAGTTTTGCGGCGTACCGAGATTGTTCACCCAGCGCGCGCACAACCTCCGCCTTCTGGTCCGGCGTGTACTTGGGCATCGTCACGATCGTCGTGTACGCCCGTGTGCGCCGGCCCTGGACAGATGCCTCGGCTTTCCCATCGTCATATAAAACACGCCGAGTCTGCCCGCCGCGAGCATATTCGAGACCTTCCTTGAGCGTCTCGCCGTCCGCGGTATTTTCTGCCACGCGCCAGAAACGCTGCTCGGCCCACGAATCCGGGGCCCCCTCCTTGCGTTTCATCCGCACGCCGCCCCGGACACGACGCGGATTCACCGGCAACTTTGTCTCCCGGCGGTACGGCCCATCCGGATGCTTCGCCCCCGGAGTTTGAGATCCCGCTGCGGGCGATCCATCGCTCGGCTTTGTCGAGTCCGACTCGGCCGGCTTGCTCTCGGGTTCCTTAGACTCGGGTTCCTTGGGCTTCACCGGCCTGAGGATGCTGGGCAAAACCGCATCCGAGGGTTTCTTCGGGCTCCCCAGAGTTTCACCCTCTACGCCGTCGGGATTCACAGGGTCCGGGGTTGTGTTGCCGGTCGCCGCCTCGCTCTCGTTGCTCACAGCTCATCTCCGATCGCGTCGGCGCGGAGCGTGAGGATGTCACGCAGTTGCGAGGTGTCGAGTTCGGTAAGCCAACGCTCGCCGGCACCGATGATGTTCTCGGCGAGTTCGGTCTTCGCTTCGATCATCTCGTCGATGCGTTCTTCGAGCGTGCCCCGGACAACAAACTTATGAACGTGCACCGTCCGGGTCTGCCCGATCCGGTAGGCCCGGTCGGTCGCCTGGTTTTCCACGGCCGGGTTCCACCAACGGTCGAAGTGGAAAACGTGAGTCGCGGCCGTCAGGTTCAAACCCACGCCGCCCGCCTTAAGGCTCACGATCAGGATCGGGATATCCCCGTTGGGGTTCTGGAACTCTTCGACCATTTTATCCCGGGTTTTCTGGGGCGTGCCCCCATGCAGGAAGAGCACGCCCTGGCCCATCTGCTGGCGGAGCATCGACGCGAGCAGGTGCCCCATCTGGCGGAACTGCGTGAAGATCAGACACCGCTCGCCCTCGGAGAGCACCTCGTCGACCATCTCCATCATCCGGGTGCACTTGCCACTCCGCGCCGGGTTCGGGGCCGCGGCCCCCTCGCCGATACCTTCTTTGAGCATCTGGGCCGGGTGGTTGCAGATCTGTTTGAGTTTGATGAGCGCCGCGAGCACGAGGCCCCGGCGGTGGATGCCCTCGCTCTCTTCCACGGCGTGGAGCATCCGATTTACGCATCCCTCGTACAGCTCGGCCTGCTCGCTGGTCAGGTGGGTGTACTCGCGCGTCTCGATCTTCTCGGGCAAGTCGGCCGCGATCATCGGGTCGGTCTTGGTCCGTCTCAAAATAAACGGCCGGACCAATCCACGCAATTGCTCGCTGCGGGCGACGTCACGGTACCGCTCGATCGGCTGGCTGAACCGGCGGCGGAATTCGCCGGCCGTGCCCAAGAACCCGGGGTTGAGGAACTCCATGATCGACCAGAGTTCGCTGAGCCGGTTCTCGACGGGCGTGCCCGTCATAGCGATCCGCCGGTCTGCGGGGATCGATCGGATCGCGATCGATTGCTTGGCAGCCGGGTTCTTGATGAACTGCGCCTCGTCGACAACTAGCCTGCCCCACTTGATCTGCGAGATCGTGTCGTGGTCGCGATTCGCCAACGCAAAGGTTGTGATCACCGCGTCGTGTTTATTGGCGGCTTCGATGAGCGCCTCGCCTTGCAAGCGTTCGAGGCCGTGGTGGATCATGACATTGAGCTCGGGCGCAAAGCGTTTGGATTCTTTCATCCAGTTGCCCACGACCGACATCGGAACGATGAGCAGCGTCGGCTTGACGGCCTCGCCGGTCTGCTTGGCGACTTCGCGTTCGTGGGTCAGCAGCGCGAGAAGTTGGACGGTTTTTCCAAGGCCCATGTCGTCCGCTAGGCAGCAGCCGAATCCGAACTGTTCGAGGAACGCCATCCAGCTCAGGCCCCGGGCCTGGTAGGGACGCAGCGTGCCGTGGAAACTATCGGGTGCCCGGATTTCGGGCATTGTCGTCTGCAACGCATCATCGCCTTCACCCCCGCCCAAGATCGACGACACCCAACCCGTCGCCTCCACCCCGAGCACGTGCAGGCCGATCTTCTTGGGGTCGGCCCCGAACGCCATCCGCAGCGCCTCGCCCAGCGCCATCTCGCCGCCCGGGTTCTGGTGAATAAACTCGACCGCGGCCTCGACGTCCTCGGGCCGGATCTCGACCCACTTGCCGTCGATCCGCACCAGCGGCGCTTTCTGGGCCGCGAGCTGCTCAAACTCGTGCAGGCTTAGGGTTGTGCCGCCTACCGCGATATCCCAGTGATACCCGACCAGCGATGTCAGCCCGAGTTTGGGGCCAGCCGCGTCGCCAGAGTTCTCATTGTTCTCAAAGTCCATCGCCTCGCTGTCGATCCGCAGCCGCGCGCCGAGCCGGCCCGTTGGTGAATCCCACCAGCCCGGGGTCTCGACACCAAAACCAGATTCGATCAGGATCGGCTTGATCTCCCGAAGAAATGTGTACGCCTCTTTGGTTTCGAGCATGACCTCGATCGGCTCGGTCTCATCGAGCCCACGCTCGAGCGCGGCACAAAACCGGCTCGCCCGGCCTAGTTCGGCGAGCAGTAACTCGGGCGGCGTGTCGAGTTGCAAGCCCTCGACGATCACGCTGTCTCGGCCGAACGCCCAGATATCCACCGCGTCGACCACGACGTGCTCGTTCTCGGTGTTCTGAAGGTGCAGGCTGAGCGACCACCGCACGCTGTCGGGCGGAGGACCATCAATCCCTTCAAGCGATTCTTCCAAGGGCTCGTTGAGACGCAGCAGCAGACGCCATGTCGTGCTCTGTCCGCGGTCTTCGAGCGCGCCGATCCACCGGCGGATCCGCCGGGTCATCTCAGATCGTGTGGGCTCGACGGCCCGGACCCCGGTTTCCTCGCCCAATAGACCCGTGAGCCACGCGATCTGCACGTCTTTGGCGTCGCGACCCTCGATCGTGTCGGTCATCTCTTCTTCGAGAAGCGTCTTTCGGCACGCCGAGTCGATAAACCCATCGAGCACAGAGCGAAAAATCGCCCAAGGCTCGTGCTCATTTTCATCCACGGCCGCGCGGGCCGAAGGCGGCATGAGCGACGCGAGCGCCATGACACGTTCGCGCGTCATCGAATCGCCGAGCCATGCCATCCAGCCGCCGCTCAGGTCGGTCTGATCTTGATAGAGCATTGGCAAGAAGCGTTGCTGCGCCAGCAGATGGTGCGCGAGAATCCCGAGTGTGGCGAAAAATTCGATGCTGTCACCGAGCACCAGCCGGCCCGATTCGATCTCGCCGCGCCGGTCCAGGGCCGCATCGAACAACTCGCGGTAGCGCTCAAACGGGACCGAGATCGCCTCGATGCTGACATTCTCGAGAACAACCGATTCCGAGCCTTCCATGCCGTCTCGTCCCAGATCCAGAGACATCTGCTGACTGGGCAACACCGACTTGTTGTTTGAATCTGTGGGCAGCCGAAGCGTGATCGTTCTCGCCGGCATCTCTGGCAGCCCAAGAGCAGCCAGCATTGTTCCACGCGATGCCGCGAACGGGTGAGCAATCTCGGCCTGGTTGCCCGATTGGGAGAGCTCCCGATCACGCAGCGAACCCCCGGCCTCGCCCCAAACACACACCAAGCCATCGGCAAAGCACGCATGGAGAACAAGTGTTTCGAGCTCAAGCCCATGTTGGGCGTCGATCATGCGTTCATCCCTCCGTGCCGCACCCTGACCGTCTGACATCCGTTCGAGCCGCAAGCAACGGCTCCCGGGCCTGCCAAACCCGTTACATATTTGACGCGAGACACACGGTCTCGAAAATAGGGGCGGGGGGACTCGAACCCCCGACCAATGGATTAAAAGTCCAGTGCTCTGCCAACTGAGCTACGCCCCCGGCGACGGTCACAATAGGACTCTACCGGGCCGATGTGTACACCAACGGGTCATGTTGCGCTCAAGCGGTGATGGACCGAGGGTTTTATCCGATCAATCCCCTGATCAGATCCGCGTGCCGACTGCTCGCACCGCGTTGCGTCTCGATGCACGCGACGCCGTTCTGGGCTGCTTTTTGTGCGCGCTCTGGGTCATCGAGCAGAGCCCTGATCGTCGCTCCCAGCGATTCCCGGCTCGCGCGGACAATCCCTCCCGCGCCCTCAAACGTGCGCACGATCGTCGAAAAATCTCCCGCCGCGGGCCCGATGATCGTGGGCCGCCCCAGCCCGATCGGCTCGGTCGGGTCCGAGCCGTGGAGATCGCCGAAACTCCGCCCCACCACTACGACATCCGCGAGCGCATACGCCGCGGCCAACTCGCCGATGGTGTCGAGCAAAAACCGATCATTCGCGACCAACGGCGGGCCGTCGTCTTTGGTTTCTGATCGCCGCACGCAGCCGCGCATCGCCTCGGCCGCTTCGTCGAACCGCTCGGGCTTGCGGGGTGCGCACAAAAGTTGCACACCCAGCCCAGCGCAGGCACGATGGATCATCGATTCTTCACCGGGCCCGGTGCTCCCCGCAACAACCAACGGCTTCTCTCGATCGATGCCCATATTGCTGGCGATCTTCTCGGCCCGGCTCGCGAGTTTCTCGCTGATCACACCCGAGTTCGCGTTGTCCCATTTCATCGAACCCGTGATGTGCGCACGGTCGGGCGTAACGCCCATCGCGATAAACCGCTGGGCGTACTCATCATCTTGCACGGCCGCGAATTCGAGCGATGCGAACATCGGGCTCAGCAGCCGGCGCATTCTGCGATACCCCTTGAAACTCCGCTCGCTCAGCCGCCCGTTGATCACGCACGTCGGCACGCCACGCCCCCGGCATTCACCGATGAACTGGGGCCAGAGTTCCAATTCCACCATCGCAACAACATCGGGCCGAACCGCATCAAGAAACCGCTCCACGGCCCACGAAAAATCCAAAGGGAACCGCACGACCTCACAGGTTTTGCCATACAGCGATCTCGCCCGTTCGAGCCCGGTATCGGTCGTGGCCGAGACGATGACGCGATGATCGCTCGCAAGCATTGCAACGAGCGATCGCAGCGCGCTCACCTCGCCGACCGAGACGGCGTGCAGAAGCACCCTTGGCCTGCGGTGTTCGAGGCTGCCGATCTCGGCATCAACTTTGAGCATGGGCCCGACGTGCCCGAGTCGCTGCTTCCAGCCGCCGCGTTTTTTGCGGAGCCAGAACGGTGCGAGCACCAGAACGGCAAGACTGTAGATAAAATCGAGTGGTTTCATGCGCGGCGAAACGTCCGATCAAATGGGCAGGCCGGGACTCGAACCCGGGACCCTTCGCGTGTAAAGCGAACGCTCTGGCCAACTGAGCTACCCGCCCGTGGGTTGCCCAAGACAATAGCGCATGGCCCGGCAGATCTCTCTTTGAATTTCAACTTGACCCCACCATGGTTTCACGGTCCAATAGACCATCGCACACCCACGGAGAGAATAATATGCATCGGGCCGCCATCATCATCTCGCTCGCTATCACCGCCCCCCTGCTCGCAAATCCGACGACAACCGTCACCTTTGACAACGGACCCGAAGGCTGGGACGGCCCGGGCGGTGTCGGCGGCGCGACAACAATCGACACCGAGGACGGCACGCCCGCCCCAAGCCTGCGCACGATCTTCAACGACTTCGGCGTGACCTTCCGCACATCCACCAACGATGCCTTTGTCCGCGACTTCACGGCCTCACCGCTCCGCGTCACGTTCTCATTCGACACCAAGGTCCGCGATATCAGTTTCTTTGGGCAAACCGTCAGCCGGCCCTGGCTCATCGAACTCCGCGATTTCGATCTGGGTATGAACGGCTTCCCATGGTCGGGCGTGTGGTACAAGTTCGCGGATATCTCGGCCGCCCAGCACGGTGACTGGACCACCTTCAGCGTCACCATCGAAGACACGACCGCGGCCGACCTGCCCGCGGGCTGGGGCGGGACCGGCGCAGAAGATCCGAATACATTTGAACCCATTCTTCCCGCCGGGGTGACCTTCGCCGACGTGCTCGCCGGGGTGGATCAGTTCGTCATCACAACACTCGAACCCGGGTTCTTCTTCGGCTTCACCGATCACGACATCGCCATCGACAACCTCTCTATCACCATCACCGGCACCGCCCCCGGCTGCAACCCCGCAGATATCGCCCTGCCGTTGGGTGTGCTCGATCTCGCAGATATCCAGTGCTTCATCTCGGCGTTTATCGATGGCGCCCCGGCCGCCGACATCGCCGAGCCCTTCGATGTCTACGACCTCGCAGATATTCAAGAATTCATCTCCGCATTCAACAACGGCTGCCCGTGAAACTGTGAGCGTCAAAATTAGTTATTGTTCGCATGTGCCACGGCCATCTTGGCCGTGCGGAATTGCAATATCGCACACACACACGGCCAAAATGGTCGCGGCACACCCTGCGGTTTATGTGGACGTTTTCTATAAACCTCGATGAACCAGCACGCTCACTCGCCGCCGCGCGGCCCAGCGAGCATCGACTCAAACAACCCCGGCCCGCCGATGACGCGGCGTTCGTGCTCGAGCAAGTACAACTTATTTTCGAGCCCGCCCCCGTAGCCGCAGAGCCCAGCAGTGCCGCCTTCGCCCGGGTTGTAGCCCAGATCGACCACGCGGTGACACGGGATCACGATCGACACCCGGTTCCGGCCTGACGCGGCACCCACCGCACGAGCCGCCGTGGATTCCTTGCCGATCGTCTTTGCGAGTTCGCCGTACGTCACCGTGCCGCCCATCGGGATTTTTCG
>Ga0316208_1002804_pt1 | contig 13474 bp, 9 predicted proteins | sample 3monopyrite_MG_FD_204944 | JGI IMG/M metagenome (GOLD analysis project Ga0316208, IMG submission 204944) | Microbial mat bacterial communities from mineral coupon in-situ incubated in ocean water Damariscotta River, Maine, United States -... | ecosystem: Environmental > Aquatic > Marine > Coastal... | reverse complement strand
ACGTTTCATGCCTTCAGTACCATGAGCATGTGCAGCCGTAGTAAACCCATAATCTTCAGCAATTTTAATAATTTCATTCATTTCTTCGCTTGTAAATTGGGGGTTCTGTCCGCTTTTTGCCAATGACAATACTCCGCCAGTCGCTGCTATTTTTATCATATCATAGCCATCTTTATACGCTTGTCGAATTGCTTTATGTATCTGTTCTGGGCTATCTGCGATGCCATGCGTCTCATCTGGGTGCCACATTAAGTCCTTATTCAAACCATTTGTTGGGTCAAAATGTCCACCTGTAGAAGCTACCCCAGCAGCTGCAATTATTCTTGGTCCAGGGATTATTTCTTTATTGATTGCGTTTCGTAGGGCAAGAGAAACGTGCTTAGGTGAACGCAAATCACGAACAGTTGTAAAACCAGCCAATAAAGTTTTTTCAGCATTAATAACACCATTGATAGCATAATCTTCGGTATTCAACTTTATCCTATCCGAATAAGAAAGAGGGTTCATCTCATTATGTAGATGTATGTGCATATCCATAAGCCCAGGCATTACAGTTTTATCTCGTAAATTTATTAATTCGCCTTTAATTTCTTTGTAACCTTTTACAACACCAAAGATCTTACCATTATTAATATAAATAGTAGTTTCATTCGATACTTCATTGCTTTGCGGATGGATTAACTTTCCACAGTAAATAGTGTATTGTTGTGAATACCCAACAAGATGAAAAATCAAGAAAAATGTAAAATAAATAAATACTTTCATAGAATCATTTTTTAAATAATTATAATAATAATCTTGCAATATATTCAATTATATAGTTAAATTTACAAAATAATTATTTTCAATTACTCAAATTGAATAATTTATAAATTTATACAAAGTACGGATTTATTTTTGAACGAATTGACAAAACGAATATTAGTTGCAATCGTAGGCATACCTTTATCATTTTTAATCATATTTTATGGTGGTTGGTTTTTTGCGATATTCATCATTATTTTAACATTAATGACGGCTGATGAATTTTCTAAGATTCTTGAAAAAAAAGATATATTTATAAATAAACCAATTGTCTATTTCTCAATAATATCAATATTAGGCATCTTTCAATATTCATTACCAAGTAATTTGCAATTATTTATTGTATTTAGTATAATACTAATTCTGTCACTTTCTGTTATTTTACCAGGTTTAGAATTATGGAAGAAAAACAATAATCCTACAGCATCAATAGCCTCTTCATTTCTAACTATTAGTTATATATGTGTAGCCTTTTTATCATTACTCATTATAAGAAATTTTGATATACTCATAGATTATTTTAATTTACAACTACAAAATAATTCTTTGCCAGAAAATTGGGGTGCTTGGTTAGTTATTAGTATATTTGTAACTATATGGGTTTGTGATTCTGCAGCCTATTTTGTAGGCTCTGCCTTTGGTAAACGTAAGTTATTTCCCCGTCATAGCCCAAAAAAATCATGGGAAGGAGCAATTGGTGGGTTTATAGGCTCAGTTCTTACATTTGTAAGTATTAATTATTATGTTGATTTAGATTTTAGTCATTCATTTGCAATCCTATCGGGAACAGTGATAGGTATAGCTGGTCAAATAGGTGATTTGACCGAATCACAGTTCAAAAGAGAAATGCAAGTAAAAGATAGTTCCAACCTTATTCCAGGTCATGGTGGTATTTTCGACCGTTTCGATAGTATTATTTTTGTAAGTCCACTTATGTTAATATTGTTAATATTAAACCAAATTATTTAAAATGAAAAAAATTAATAAATTTTTAAAAATAGAATATTTCTTTGTAATCCTTGCCATTATTTTTGGATCTATTTTTATAAATGTCAATCCGCCGTTCCATTCCAATGATGAAGATAGGCACTTTCTACACGCATACCACATTTCCGAACATGGATTCTTGCCCGAACTAAAGGTCGATTCTACTATGATAGGTGGTGAAATTCCTGTCAACCTAACAGCAGTTGTTCGCTCTTTCCAAGGAGTACCATATCACCTTGGAACAAAAATAAAACGTTCTGATGTAGAGTTAAGAAAGAGTGTTCCATTATTAGAAAATAACAAGAGGTTTGAAACAGACCATCTTGCAAATTTTTTCCCTATTCCATATCTACCTAATGTTGTCGCTATAAAAATAGGAAAAAAAATTAACTCTAATCCTGTCGCTCTTGGAAAAGCTGCACGTTTCGGCTCATTAATATTTTTCATTTTATGTATGTTCTTTATCATAAAGTTAGCTCCAGTTTTCAAAACGACTTTGATGGCATTTGCATTAACGCCTATGGTATTATATCAAATGACATCTGTTACTTACGATGTTTTTAACTATGTAATTTCATTTTTCTTTGTCTCCCTTTATTTATATTATACATTTGATAAAAAAGCTAAATTAGATTTAAAGGCGATTATTCTAATTATTTTATTGACAGTATTGTTCAACTTAACCAAAGCTGGTTATTTCCTATTACCCCTCATATTGACATTGATACCCAAAGAAAAAATAAAAGTCAAATTTAATCCAAATTATGTTAAAATCGGATTTGCTGTAATATTTTTAGGACTTTATTTTGATCCTTCATTTTTATGGTCATCTTGGTTCCTATCTGTAAAAAAGGATATGATTGTTGAAAGTGCAGGATTTCAAAATGATTTCTTTAAAAGCAGAGGGGTAAGGCTTACTAATATTTTCTCTGATCCGTTCTTATTTATAGGTAATATCTGGGAAAATTTGATGCACTTTAAGCAGAATTGGGCAGCAGGAATTTTAGGTAAATTTGGTTACTCATACTCAGAGTTATCACAAGGCTTTTATATTACGCACGGTATCGCATTAATATTAATAGCATTCCTTGATGGTAATAAAGAATATACACTTAACTTTAAATCAAAAATTGCATTAGCTATAATTGGTTTCGGAACTTTTTTCCTCGTCATTATTGGCTTTTACACATTATCGCCAGTAGGTGCAAATATGATATTTGGATTCCAAGGTAGGTATCTTATACCAGCAATTCCTGTGTTATTATTATTACTATATAACAATAAAGTTGTTATTCCTAAGTGGGAAGAAAATAAACATATATTTGTTAGTATCTATATAATCATTATTCTTTCTTTCGCAATTGACAAAATGTATGACTTATTCTACTACGCCTATTAATTCCAAAAAATTATAATGAAAAATAAAGCAAATTCTTCATACTAAATAATATAAATGCACTTTTATATTAATGATTTTTTAGTTCATATTTCCCTATCTTTTATATTAAATATTATTACTTTTAGCTTTCCAACCAATTAATGTATTACTTATTATGTTTGTAACAATTGGTATTATAATATTTATTTTGATGATTTACTTAGTAATCAGAGGGCTGAAGACTGAAGAAACAATAAATAAAAAAAATATTAATAAATTGTTACCTATTTTTACTTAGTCTGTTATATTTCTGTATATACATTTTTTGAATAATCTTATTAGACAGATTGAAAGTATTTAAGAAAAATATAATATGTTTATTGTTTTTTATAAGCATCGGTTTAATTGCCTACCAAAGCAAGTTAGTAGCTAAGGGATCAGTAAATAATTCTTCTAATAAATTCTCTTATAAGCACTCTGTAGGAGCAAATTTTTATATCAATAACAGTTTTTATAATTCAAATTTTAAAAAATTGCCTGGTGTTCCAAATTGCTGTCCAAGTTTCAAATCTGCAAATGGGCTTGGCTTTAATCTTGGTTTGAACTATAGATATAAAATTAACAATAAGTATAAAGTTGGTTTCTCAGTACAATATAATACTCTCAATGGATCTTATAGTCCCACTGAAACTATGACCTTGATTGACACCGAATTAGGTGCAGTTGATGGCGAAATTACTCATTTTTTAGATGCGAATTTTACTTTGTTAAATTTTACTCCTGAATTTATTTATAACCCAATAGAAAATTTGAATTTAATTTTTAATATTAATTTAGATATCCCTTTATCTGCAAGTTACGAACAAAAATCAAAGATAACCGACCCAGCTTATAAATATACTTTTTTGGATTCCAACGGCAATGATTCTGGGAAAAGAGTTAGAAATGCTTTCTCAGGAAATCTCAATGATTTATCAAGTTTATTTATTAGCACCGCTTTTGCGGTGTCCTATGACTTTCCTCTAAACAAGGAAGGCTCATTATTTATTGCACCCAAATTAGCTTATGACTATTATCTTAAAGATGTAATTACAAGTTTGGATTGGAAAATTTCAAATTTATATTTTGGAGTAAACTTGGAATATCGATTTGCTCAAACTGAAAATCAGGAAGAAAAACATATTGAGCCAGATAAAATTGAGATAAAAAAAACACAACCGCTAATCCTATTACCAGAAATTAGAGCAGTAGGGATTGATGGCAAGGAGTCAACTGAAATAGTTAGCCTTAGAGTTGAAGAATTTATTAATAATAAATTATATCCGATTTTGCCATATATATTTTTTGATGAGAACAGTAATAATATCAATAGTAGATATAAGTTACTCAAGAAAAGTGAAACCAAAAGCTTTAATTCCAACGATTTGTATAGCGATTCCACGCTCGGAGTGTATTACAATATTTTGAATATTGTTGCGGAACGAATGTTGAAAAATCCGAATGCTTCAATGACTTTACTTGGCTGCAATTCAGATCAAAATCAAGAAAATAATAATTTAGAATTATCCAAAAATAGAGCAATATCCATAAGAGAATATTTTACAAATGTGTGGGGGATAGATAAATCACGATTTATATTAAAATCAAGAAATTTACCAATAAAATATTCTAATCCTGGATACACAGAAGGCGATGAAGAAAATAGAAGAGTAGAGCTAATCCCTAATGACAAATCAATAACAAAATTTTTATTCTTAAATGATACTCTTAGAGTTACTAACCCTCCAAGAATTAGATTTTATCCGAGTGTAAAATCCAATAATGGTTTGCAAAAATGGGAAATCACTGTATCTCAAAAAAACACAATATATAAAAAGTTTTCGGGGACATCACAAATTAGTAAACATTTAGACTGGACATTGAGTAAAGAAAAGAATACAATTCCTAGATTTGACACCCCTTTGCTTATTAATCTGAGCGTTTGGGACAAAAAGGGTAATAAAAAAGAAAAACAAATTGAATTAAAATTAAACCAGATTACTATTAGCAAAAAAAGAACACAAAATTTACAAGACAAAGAAATTAATGAATATAATTTGATTTTGTTTGATTATAATAAAGCGGAGCTTGGCAAAGATAATTTGAAAATTACTGATTTGATAAATGAGATAATAAATGATAATTCAATCGTAACGATTTATGGTTTCACTGACAAATTGGGCGATAGTGAATACAATAAGTCATTAGCCAAAAAAAGAGCGGAATCAACTAAAAACTCTTTAAATACTAATAATACCGTATTCAAAGGAATAGGCGAAGACAATCTACTTTTTGAAAATACTTTCCCAGAAGGAAGAATGTACTGCCGTACTGTAATAGTTCGAGTAGAAACCCCAACTATCAAAGATGATTAGCAATAGATAGTTAGCAAATGATATTTTATAGAGAAATACAGAATAAAAGATACTATTTATTAATATTCAATTTCAAAGCTAATATAATTTTTCAAAGGTATTTCAGAAATACTCAAATCACTTACATTTGAAGATTTAGGACCAATCCTGCATAAATGAAGAAACTCATTTAATTTATCTCTTTCTCCTTCAATTTCTATGAATACAGTTCCATCAATTTCGTTTCTGACAAAACCATAAAGTCCAAGCATATCTGCATTATCCTTCATCGTTTGTCGGAAAAATACTCCTTGGACAATACCATAAGCAATTATTCTAAGAGCATCTTTCATATTATAATTGAATTTATAAATAATTTTTCAAATATTTTAAAATTATCTTTGAAGATTCTTCTACAGTTTGCTGGTCTGTATTTAATTCTACATCCGCATTAATTGGAGGCTCAAATGGGTCATCAATTCCAGTAAAGTGTTTAATTTCGCCAGAACGTACTTTTTTATACAAGCCTTTAACATCTCTTTTCTCGCAAACATCAATACTTGCATCAACAAAGACTTCAATATAATTTTTACAAACCGAATTAGCGTAATCTCTTGATTCTTGATAAGGAGCAATGAGCGAAACTATAACAGAAATTCCGTTCCTTTCAAGAATGGAAGCGATATAAGCCACTCTTTTATTATGTTGTACTCTCTCTTTTTTTGAAAAACCGGTTTGTGGTAACATCTCTCTGATTGCATCACCATCAAGACTTTCTACTTTAATATTCTGTTTATTTAACTGATTTATAATGCTTTTCGATAATGTAGATTTTCCTGAGCCAGAAAGCCCTACGAGCCAAAGAACAAAAGGTTTATTTGCTTGATTCATAAATAAAAGGAAAAAATTGATAAATCATTTTATGCAATATATAATATAATTAACTTTAAATTTATCAAAATGTCCATAAAAATAATATATTTCTATCACAAAATGATAATTTAATTTAGACTTTGGCATATAGATTGTTACTCAAAAAACTTTATTAGAACTATAATTTATTTTCGTTCTAAACTGCAAACTGTGTAATAAATGACACACTTTGCTAAAAAGATATGCCAACAGAACAGCAATAATATAGGATAATTGAAGTAACAAGTAAAATATATTACGAATTCCTTGCAAATATCCTTTTCTTGTGTTAATTTTAAAATTAGAATAGAATACAATATATTTTTTAAATTATTTTACGAGGTTTTTATAATGAAATCTTTAAAGATTATCGCACTATGTATAATCGCATTATTTACATACACTGGTGCTAATGCACAATTTACAGAATCGGTAGAGATTCTAAACCAACCAGAACACTTAATTGCTTGTGACGGCTCTGATGGTAACTTTATCGGTGGCGTTGTTCAGCCATCTAACAATACTGATATGGTAATGTATCAGTGGTATAAAAATGGTGAAATGTTTGGTATGGTTCAAACTAATCCTGGCATTGGTTTCGATCCACTTATGTTCTCTGACGCAGGTCTATATTATTTCGAGACTTGGTTAGAAGATGGTTCTGGCACTCAAACTTCAGAAATAGTTAAGTCTATTACTATTTCTGTTCAAGTAATTACTCAGCCAAAACTAACTAGTGTGTCTGGTGGTATATTTATGATGGCTGGAAGCGAAACAAAAGTAGATGGCTCTGACTTAGATGCATTGATGGATGCTGGTGGTTCAATAAGTTTTATTGCTGCACCTGGTGATGACATTTATTTTGCGTTTGAAACAAATAACTATATTGATGAAGGAGACGATAGAACTTCTATTCAATGGTGGAGAGTACAGGGAAATAATACTCCTGAAATAGTTTTAGAATCTGACAGAGTTACTGGTATTAATACAAACTTGCTTAAAATTTCAAATGTTACTGAAGATGAATTGAACTATATGTATTATGCTCAGGTTATAGGTCTTTGCGATGGAATATTAACAGCAAAAGTAAGTACTGTAATGCCAGCACCAATGATTGAAATTACAGCTCAACCTGAAAATGCTGCTGGTTGCGAAGGTAGTGAGTTAATTTATACAGTAGCTGCAATTTCTACAAATAATGGCGATAATGCTAATATACAATACCAATGGTATATGGGTGGCGTTGCATTAGTTGATGGAAGTGGTATTGCTGGTTCAAACACAAATACTTTGACTCTAACTGCAATTGTAGATCAAGTTGATATTTATTGTTCTGTTATGTATGGTACAGATATGAATTCTAAAAAGGATTCAGATATGGCGACTTTAATTGTAGGGTTCAAGCCTTCTCTTGTTGCTTTGGATAGTGATGCTACAGTAAAAGTAGGAGAATCTATTTCATTTACTATAGAGGCAACAGACGCTGATTCTTTTGCTTGGTATAGAAATTCATCTACAATAACCGTAATTGGCACAGAAGCTACTTTGACTCTTGAAGATGCTAGTGTTGATATGGCTGATGGTTATTATGTAATTGCTACAAATATTTGTGGCGATACTCAATCAAATGTAATAAACCTTAGTGTTGATGATACACGTATTGCAATGAGCGTACTTGATGAAGCTAAATACGAACTATCAAATACACCAAATCCAGTTTCTTCTACAACTGAAATCAAATTTACATTAGATAAAACTTCTTTTGTAACTTTAATGGTAACTGATAACTATGGTAATAATATTGCTGAACTTAATAATAGCACTTTAGCTGCTACTACTCATAGTTTTGACTTCGATGTTAATCAATATAATTTATCACAAGGTGTTTATTTCTACACAGTAATTGTTGACGGTCAAATGATAACCAGACAAATGCTTGTTGTAAAATAAAGTTCTTTTGTTTTAGACAATTAAAAAAAAGCCAGACTGCTGTAAAGAGTCTGGCTTTTTTTATAATAATTTTACTTTAATTATCTATTTATTCTATTCTGCTTAATTGAATTTCTATTTACATTTACGTTGAAAATAATCAAATAATAGCCTTACACCTACGCCAGTACCGCCACTTCCTCTGTAAGAGTCCGTTTTATGTAAAAATGCACTACCAGCAATATCTATATGAATATAAGGATAATCAGTAAATTCTTCCAAAAACTTCCCTGCAGTAATAGAGCCTGCCTCTACAGGACCAACATTTTTTATATCTGCAATAGTAGATTTAATTAATTCTGAGTATTCATCCCAAAATGGAAACTCCACTACTCTTTCAAAAGTTTTTTCACCACTATATTTTAATTGGTCAAACTCTTCGCTTTTAGCATTACCCATAATAACAATTCCTTGCTGTCCAATTGCTCTTGCAGCGGAGCCAGTAAGTGTTGCACAATCTATTACTAATTCTGGGTTATATCCAGAAGCATAAGACAATGCATCTGCAAGGATCATTCTGCCTTCAGCATCAGTATTTAATACTTCTACAGTTTTTCCATTTCTCATATTAATTACATCTCCAGGCACATAAGCATCTTGACCAGGTCTATTTTCTGTAGCAGGAACTAACGCTATTACGTGAATAGGAAGCTTTGCTTTTGCAATACAATATAGTGCATTTGACATTGTTGCTGCTCCACCCATATCTGACTTCATAAAGTCCATGCTCATTGCTGTTGGCTTTAGACTAACTCCACCTGTATCAAATACAACTCCTTTTCCAACAAGAATATAAGGTTTTTTATTTATTGCCTTTTTGGGTTTATACTCCATTATTGAAAAAGTTGGCTCTCTCATACCGCCTCTATTAACAGCAAGTAGTCCACCCATTTTTTCTTTCTCAATTTGCTTCTTATTTAAGACTTTTACTGTAAAACCTGCATCTTTACCCATAGTTTTAAATTCTTTAGAAAGTTGCTCAGCATCTAAAAATGATAATGGCTCATTAACCAATCTTCTAGCATTATATACAGCATCAACTACTATTTGCATATTATCAATTTTATCGTTAGATAGCTCTTTGCTGTTAACCCCTATTTTACTCAATGTATTTTCTTTTTTCTTTGGATCTTTAGTAAAATATTTTAGGAATTGATAATTAGAAAGTGCAAGACTTTCAGCAAATGCTAATGTCCAAGTTGGATTTTTACTACAATCAATTATATCAATAGATTTTATTTTTAATAAATTGATTTTACTGCAAAGTTTGTGGGCATCAGATCTGAATTTTTCTGTTGTTATATGGCATGGTTTATCGTCATCTTTATAATACTGGATAAAAATATGTCTATTTAATTGGTTTAAGTGAATTGGGAATAATTCAGCTTTTATTTCTTTTTTTATATATTTTATTTCGTCGTCAGTAAAATCATACATAGAAAAGTCAGTAGTATTATCCGAAAGAAGAATTAGACTACTTTTTTTAGACAAAGACTTAATTTTTGATAATGTCATTTCAGAACCTATTTGAATATTGTGTTTAAAAAATTAATTGTAATACAATACAAATATAAAGAATTATTGATTATTTGATATTCTTATTTTTTAGTTCCGACATTAAGGCAAATCAAAATGAGCTACTTTTTCTTTAGATGCTATACTCATACTCTGAAACAATTAAAAATCAACCAAAAATTATGAACAATTATCTACATTTATGCTAAGTTGCAGAAAACTAACCACTATCAATGAATAAAAATAGTTATCAACAATAATTGGCTAAAAACAATCAATTGTATTTTCTTAACCATTTAAGAAAAAAAAATGTTTATTCATCAAAAATAACTAAACATATAAAAACCCATAAATATTCAAAATATGGTCGATTAATAGATAAAAAACATTATAAAATTAATGTTGGCACGGAAAATTCAAACTAATCAGGGAATAAAAAAAGTGTATAAATTCTGGCTGAATTATAAAGTTAGAATTGCATAATATCCAGTATTTAATATTGGCATATAGATTGAATACACTCCTTTTACAAAAAAACATTTATTATTTAATAATAATAGAGATATAAAAATGTTAATAATTACGATTTTATTATTTATAAGTAACGGAGGCACATTATGCCTGTCGGAGTAGGAGGCAATAGCCGTATAAGAACCAATATTTCGTCACAGAATGCTTATATTGCTATGGAGAGAGCAAATAAAACGATCTCTACAAAGCAATTAAGACTTTCAACAGGTAAGCGAATTAATAACGCTGCCGACGACGTGTCAGGTTACATTACATCAAGAGCGTTGCAAGCCAGGAACGGCGCGATGAAAGCTGCATTAAAGGCAGTTGGAGATGCTCAAAACACATCATATATAGTTATGGATGCGTTAGAAAACATTGGTGAATTAGTAAATATCATCAAAACTAACACAGCAAGTGCTACATCGGGAGCGATGGGTACTGCAGAAAGAGTTGCATTAGCAAAAGCTGCTGCCAGAATGGTTACACAAATACAAACAGTTATAGATTCTACTGTGTTTGCTGGAAGTCAACTTATAGATGGTGCATTCTCAGCTGACTTTGTCATTGGTTCAACTGCTACTAATAGCCTAATTACTATGGCAATTGATATGACAACAGGAAACCCTGATTTTAATGTATCAAGCGGTGATTTTAATATTAATGCAGAGTTGGTTTCTTCTTTTGCTGGTATTACAAATCTTGATATGACTATGTTTAATAAAGTATCTGCAACTGACTTAGGTATTTTTGATAAAAATAGCATAGGCTTAACACTTGTCAGTCTTGCTGATGCCATAGAAAATGTAAATAAAGTAGCTGCTTACGTAGGTGGTGTTGTCAATAGATTAGAATCACAAGAACTTTTACTCAATGGTCAAGTAGTGAATTACAATGCAGCAATTTCTAGAATAGAAGATGCTGATGTAGCACTGGAACAATTAGACTTAGTAAAAGCCCAATTCTTGCAAAATGCTTCATTGACATCATTGGCACAAGCAAACCAAAATCCACAAGCGTTCTTGCAACTATTACAAGGGTAGTAATTACTCAGTTAATAATTGTAAATATTCAATATTGTGGCTTAATTGCTATAGCAAAAAAACATTCAATTAGTTCAAGAATTAATTTATTTTTTCGAGGAGGATTAAATGCCTTTTTCAACCGGTTCTAATGCTAGAATTAGAACAAACTTAGCTTCCGAACTTGCATATAATGCACTTAGTCAAGCTGGGAGAGAAATTACAACAAAACAGCTTAGACTTTCAACAGGAAAAAGAATAAACAACGCAGCAGACGATGTCTCTGGTTACATAACTTCCAGAGCTTTGATTGCTAGAAACACAACTATAAAAGCATCAATAAATATAGTTGGCGATGCAAACAATGTAACCAATATTGCTATGGATGCCTTGGAAGGTATTAACAATATGCTTACAATCATAAAAGAAAATACTGCTTCCGCCTCTTCTGGAGTTATGGGTACTGATGAGAAGATAGCTTTGTCTAAAGCTTCTTTTAGAATGGTACAGCAAATTCAAACTATTGTTGACTCTACAGTCTTCGGCGGGAAACAATTATTAAATGGTGAATATGATGCTAATTTCTTTGTTGGGACAAATGCAGTTAATGACTTAATTACTATCACTTTAGACCTCACTAGTGATAATCTTGATTTTAATATCCCAAGTGGTGGTATAGATTTCAATGCTGAAACGTCCGTAGCCTTTGGTGGTGTATCTAATCTGAATTTAGATGCCTTTAACAATATTACATCTTCAAATCTTGGAATTTTTGAAAACGATAATATTGGAACCACATTAAAGTCTTTGGCTGATGCAATTGATAATGTAAATAAAGTTGCTGCATATTTGGGGGGTATGTCTAATAGACTTACTTCTCAAGAAGATATTCTACGTTCTCAACTGGTAAATTACAAAGCTGCTATTTCGAGAATTGAAGATACTGATGTAGCTAAAGCTCAATTAGATTTGGTCAAAAATCAATTCTTGCAGCAAGCATCCTTGACTTCTTTGTCACAGTCTAATGCAAATCCAAGTAATTTCATACAGCTTATTAGACAATAATTTTACTCTTAATTAATTTATTAATTGTATTTTTCTAATAAGTTGTATAAATTGGCAATAATTTAGTATTATTTATTATTAATTCTAATGAGCTTCAAACCAATTAAGACCAGTTCCTGATTCGACTAAAACGGGTACGTCGCCCAAAGGCATGGCAGAAGACATTAATGAAACAACAAGTTCTCGCATTTCTTCCAATTCAGAATTTTTTACTTCAAAAACTAATTCGTCATGCACTTGAAGAGTCATTAGAGACTTCATTTTTCTTTTCTGCATCTCTTTGTGTATATTAATCATTGCGATTTTTAGCATATCGGAAGCTGTTCCTTGGATTGGCATATTGATAGCAGCACGTTCATCATTATTCCTCAACAAACTATTACTCGCATTTATATTCTTAAAGTATCTTCTTCTATGTGACAATGTTTCTGCGTATCCTTTCTCTCTAACTTTTTCTTTTGTATCCTCAATATATTTTCTAATCCCAGGATATGATTCAAAGTAATTTTCTATTACTTCCTTTGCAAAAGCTCTTTTTATATTTAATCTCTGTGCTAATCCAAAAACTCCCAAACCATACATTATTCCAAAATTCACAGTCTTCGCAATTCTTCGATCGTCCTGCGTTACGTCATTTATATCCTTCCCAAATATTTTTGCTGAGGTTGCGGCGTGAATATCTAATCCCTGTTTAAAAGAACTTATCAAATGCTCATCTTCGCAAATATAAGCCATTATTCTTAGTTCAATTTGTGAATAATCTGCAGATAAAATAACACTATCCGAATTACCAGGTATAAATGCTTTTCTAACCTCTTTCCCTAATTCTGTTCTTATAGGTATATTTTGCAAATTTGGATTATTAGACGAAAGTCTCCCAGTGCTTGCAACGGTCTGGT
>Ga0316208_1002803_pt1 | contig 13474 bp, 17 predicted proteins | sample 3monopyrite_MG_FD_204944 | JGI IMG/M metagenome (GOLD analysis project Ga0316208, IMG submission 204944) | Microbial mat bacterial communities from mineral coupon in-situ incubated in ocean water Damariscotta River, Maine, United States -... | ecosystem: Environmental > Aquatic > Marine >... | reverse complement strand
TGATAGTATGACGGTGGCGGGGAGTTAGGTTTTTTTGTTCTTGCGTAGGCAATCTATGGTTTTGATTTTGTAGGTTGGGCTTTAGCCCGACGCTTTGGTTTAGTATTACCTTTTATGTGAATTGTATATTTGTTTTTTGAATTGATATGTTCGTCGGTGGTTGACCGACAGCAAGTTACTTTCTTTTTCTTGTCAAAAAGAAAGTAACCAAAGAAAACGACACTCGGAAACTTGTTGGAATTTCCAATTCCAATACCCTCATATAAAAATGAAAATAGGCACTCGCGAACTCGCACGGTGCTCCGCACTTTATCGTGCTCAAACAAACGCTCGCTATAATCCTATTTTAATTTTTATATTCAGCTGCGTTTAACGAGATTAATAGGGTTATATTTATATGAAGTATATTTTCTTGGTTTTGGTAGTTGGCACTTCGCTTAATTGTTAGATTGAAGTGTACTTTATCGGGTTAGGTTCCGAGTGAGCTTGTCCCGCTTGTTATGGCTGTAGTGTCTTTTCAAATTTATTTCCATTAGGTTTGAAATAACGTGTTTCATTTATACTTGGGCAACACATAGGATCTGATTTGCTATAAGTAAGCCCTTCGACCTCAATAATATCGTTTATATATTTGATAGATTTAGGGTGAAATACTCCCTTACCTCCAACAACTATATGGGGAAAATTTACTTGATTGATAATGCCCACCATTGAAATAAAATAATGATTGCCACAACTACCTGCTGGACCTTTATTGTTATAGCACGGGCCTTCAATTGTATATAGGGATAATTCTATGTCCGTTTTATTGTACGTTTTACGGTATTTGCAGTATTCACCACCTGCAACTTTAGAAGCATGTTCTTTAATTAAAGATTCCGTTTCTTTTGAAACAGGCGGGCAGTTGGCGTATGAGATCTGAGAAAATATAAAAAGAATAATTAAAAGTAAGTTTTTCATTATTTGTTTTCCATAACGCATAGTTAAACGGCGAGCTGCTTTTTGCTCGTCTGAGCTGTGTGTTTTATTGCGCAGCGGTTTCAACGCCTTGTTATGACTCATTTACATGCTATCTCTAAAATTCGAAATACTTCGCCAACGTTTTGTTTCTTTATCAAAGTACTCCCAAAACCTCCATCCATTTGTACTTGCACTAGCATCACTGAGTTCATTAAAGTTTTTTTTCTTTGCCGCTATACCGGCGGCAGAGAGGCTAGTAAAGGTTTCACCCTCAAAAAATATGCCTGTTTTTAAAATCTTGCCTTTAAATTCTTCTCCATTGTACCTAGCACGAATCTCGGTATTAATAGGAAGTTTTTCACCACGCGGAGTTAGCCACCAACTATTTTTTGGTTTATGCCCTGTAGTTTCTGTAGGTGGGTTATTTTCCCAATGTTCTATAAGTCGAGAGATTACTGTATTAAGATCATCCACTAATGGTATGGCAAGTGATTGAAGTTGTTCAAATAATTCTTCATTTAACTCTATATTCACTGTTGATTTTGCACTCATTTTATTACCTATATGGAAATAGTAAATTACATGCAATAAACTCTATTCTCACTTATAGTACTTGTCAATAGTTTATATAGTACTATTTTGACTTTTTATGTTGTTTTTTTAGCCATAACAATTAAGCTCAGTTGAGAGCAAAAGCAGCGCAACGATAGGAGCGCCGCTTTTGTGAATATAAAAATCTCGATTTAGGTGGACACTGTTCCATATATACCAATCACAAACACTGTAAGTATAAAAATAATTGATACGTATTTTGCTATTTTAAAGGCTGGCTCACCATCCTTTACCCTGTTCCATTCTTTTTTCAAAACACTTTGTGTAATTTTAATTAGCTTCTGTTCTAATTTATGAAATTCTTCGGATGACGGTATATCGCCTTTATTAAACTCCTCCCTCATTTCTTCCAGAATATCTGATATTTTTTTATGCTCATCGGGATTTATTCGAAGGAGTATTTGATGATAAAGTCTCTCTGCTTCTCTTATATCTCCTTTTATTCTTTCAAATACAACGGAATTACTTACACCTGCACTTGGCTGAGCATTAATATCATTTTTAATTGCTCTTATATGTTGAATTGCTGATTCAATGTTCCCCAACAGTTCCGCAATATCATTTCTCAAGCAGTCAATCCATTGTTGACGAAATTCAGATGTTTTTTGCTCTTTTGATATTATCAGTCCAAGAAGGGACAGCAACCCAGTTATGACTGCAGCAATAATTGCTCCTAATGCAATTGGATGTAACTCCATTAATATTTACCTAAAGTTCTAACGTTTTGCTAAGTGGCAAGCAACTGTGAGCAAAGCGAACGGTTCATTGTCCCTTTTGAGCAACTTGTTATATTTTTTCATGCTTAGTTGTAAACTCTTCTATTTTTTTTGTTGTACTCTCAGGAAGCATAGAAACAGTGCTAATAATTGAATCGACCACAGTATTATAAGCCCATGCAGCAACCTTTGGTGAGTTTAAATATTGGCTCCATACTGGTAGGATTTTCTCATGGGGCTTTTCGATAAGGCCACGATCCACTAAGAATTTTGTGAATGGATGAAGTGAGTAGCTTTCTTCAGCATTAGAACCAAGCTTACTCGTAGATTCAGGCTTTCGATGAACTAAAGCATTTCGGATATTTATCAGCATGCGTATATCCTGAAAATGCCGTGAACCTCTATCAAACTTTTCTTTTTTTAAGCAGTAAAGTATAAGCTCCAGCTTACTTATTAAAGAATTCCTATTCTTTTCGTATTCATTTAAGTGAAATGAAAGGTCTTTGAGTGTGTCATTTGACTCGTGAATCAAAAATGCATCGATACGGCATTGTAGTTCGTTAACGTAACACTCCAATGTTATGACTGAAAGCATAATAGATACAGATGCTTCATATGGGTAATCTAGACATCTATCGTATGCATTTTTTGCAAGTAATAGTAAATGGCCATGATGATATAACAATTGCTACGACCTCATTAAAATATAACCGTGATTTAGGCTACGTGTCTCCCAATTCCTTATTTCCATGTTATTCCGATAACTCTTTATTAAGAGTTATCGTGTTTGTACAAACTATAATAAATAAACGGTTGCCAGACCTAAAAAGGCGATGAAGCCGACAATATCGGTGACGGTGGTTAAGACGACGGTGCCGGAAAGAGCGGGGTCGGCGCCGACGCGTTTTAAGAGTAGTGGGATGGTTGCGCCTGAGATGGCGGCGACGATTAAGTTTATGATAATCGCTGCGGCGATGACAAAGCCGAGTTGTAGGTTTTGGAACCAGAGTCCGGCTACGCTGGCGATGACGGCTGCCCAGATTAGGCCGTTCCAAACGCCTATCCACATTTCTTTTAATAGTAATCGGTGTGAGTTACTTTTTCCGACCTGGCCAAGTGCCATGCCGCGTATGACTAGGGTGAGGGTTTGACTGCCGGCGATGCCGCCCATGCTGGCAACGATGGGCATGAGTACGGCGAGTGCGACCATTTTTTCGATGCTGGCGCCAAATAAACCAATAACCCAGGAGGCTAAAAAGGCGGTGAGCAGGTTAAGGCCGAGCCAGACTGAACGGCGACGGGTGCTGGTGAAAACCGGCGCGAACATATCTTCTTCTTCGTTTAAACCCGCCATACTTAAAAGGGAGTGATCGGCTTCGTCACGAATAACATCGACAACATCATCGATGGTGATTCGGCCTAACAGATGGTTGTTATTGTCGACAACGGGGGCGGTGATCAAATCACGATGTTCAAATATATTGGCAACATCGCGCGCATGTTTATCAGCAGGGATCGCGCTAACATCGGTCAGCATGAGTTCGCTAACGAGTAACTGAGGATCGCTGGTTAATATGAGACTTAAGGGAAGCAGACCAAGGTAATGATTGTCGCGGTCTACGACAAATAAATTATCAGTACCTTTAGGTAAGTGACCCCTGCGACGCAGATAACGTAAAACAACATCGAGCGTAATATCCGCACGGATGACAATGGTGTCTAAGTCCATTAGACCACCGGCAGAGTCTTCATCGTACAATAATACGGATTTCAGTCTGTCGCGATCCTGCGTTTCTAAACTTAGCAGAATTTCCTGAATAACATCTTGTGGCATTTCAGGAAGAATGTCGGCGAGATCATCGGTGTCGAGCATCTCTGTTGCTGCAACAAGCTCTTGCGTCTCCATTTTATTGATGAGTGCTGCGCGTGCCTCATCGTTTAAGTGGAGCAGGATTTCCCCATCACTATCTTCCGGTATATAGGACCAGACTTTTTCGCGTTGTTTACCGGGGAGAGACTCGAGTAAATGGGCTATTTCTGCAGGGTGTGTTTCACTCAACAGCTCAACAATCTGTTCAGGTTGTTCGCTTTGTAAGCTGTCACTGACGCTTTCGAGCAAAGTGCTAAGCGTTTCTTGTTGCTGAGTTGAGTTACGAGCCATATTGAACCCCTTAAATGAATTTAGAGTGTAATACCTAAAAGAAAAAAAGTGAACTCTATAGAAAAGAATAACTTAGCAGGAATAGTTGAACTATTTTAATTAAGTTTATGTGTGAAACGGGTTAGTCGAAAGGAGAGTAAATATAGCGTTTTTAAGCAGCTTCACCAAAACGGTTTGCTATGAGTTCGAGTAAAGATTGCATGGCTTGATTTTCATCTACGCCATCAATGATTAATTCAATATCTGCCCCTTTTGCTGCCGCGAGCATCATGACGCCCATAATACTTTTGCCATTGACCTCTTGATTATTGCGTTTAAGGAACACTTCCGAGTCAAAGAGAGAAGCCTGGTTAACAAACTTAGCTGCTGCCCGGGCATGTAAACCGAGTTTATTAATAATCATTGTTGTTTCTTTTATCATTTTTATTTTAATTAAGCATTATTTGTATCGACGATGATCACGCCTGATTGACCGCCACTAAGGGCTTTATCCGCCAGTTCGTCGAGAGGCAAGTTTGGGTAATTCATAATACGCAGCAACATTGGCAGGTTGAGTCCTGTAATAATGGTGACATTATCCGCAGCCAGCTTTGTGGCGATATTACTCGGGGTGGAACCATACATGTCGGTCACAACGAGGACACCATCTTCCTGATTTAAGGTTTCTAAATATTTTTGTGCTTTTTTAATGCGTTCTTCAGGGCTACAGTTTTGAGTAACAGAAAGAATTTCATAGGGTAATGGGCAGCTTCCCACGACAGAAAGGGCGGCATCAAATAATGCGCCTCCAACATTATTGTGGGTAATAATAAGCAAACCAACCATTAGCCGAGTTCTCGATGTAGTGAAAGTACGTTGTTATGCTGCTTGCTCAAAAGCGTTGTTAGCGTATTTACAAGATAGACTGAACGATGTTGACCACCGGTGCAACCTATTGCAATAGTAATATAACTACGATTGTCAGCTTCAAACTGTGGCAGCCATTTTTCTAAAAAAGCCATGATATCATTTTGCATTTCGCTTACCTGTTCACTATTTTTAAGGTAATTAATGACGGCATTATCAAAGCCCGTTAAAGATTTGAGTTCAGGAATCCAGTGCGGATTGGGCAAACAACGAACATCAAAGACAAAATCAGCATCAATCGGCACCCCGTGTTTAAAACCAAAAGACTCAAACATGATAGAGATACTATTATCATCGGCTTTATTTATACAAGCTTTAATTAAATCGCGTAATTGATGAACATTGGTTGAGCTGGTATCAACACGTAAATCTGCACGTGAGGATACGGGTTCAAGTAATATACGTTCTTGTATTACCGCTTCATTTAGCGGTATTTCTTCCGAGCTTAGGGGGTGTTTGCGACGCGTTTCACTAAAACGCTGGATCAGGCTTGCATCACTGGCTTCGAGAAAAAATATTTCACAGTTAATATTATCTTTTTCGAGCTGTTTTATGCGTTCAGGAAATTTTTCTATCTCGGCGGCAACGTTTCTGGCATCAATACTAATGGCAACATATTCTTGTTTATTTAATGGGATTTCTTTGAGTAATACGTCGACCATGTTAAGCGGAAGGTTATCGACACAGTAATAGCCAAGATCTTCAAGAACTTGCAGCGCGATACTTTTTCCTGAACCGGATAAACCGCTGATAATAATAAGTTTCATATAGGTATGATTTTGTGCTTATTGAAATATTGCTACGCTAACATAGAGTTTCTTATAAAGTTAGCTACTTTCAATTAATTTTTGCTGACGTTGCATAAAGTCTTCAGAAGCACTGTAACCATTCAAATATAAGACGTGATTTCTCACCGCAGCTTCAATAATAACAGCCATGTTTCGTCCTGGTGCAATCGGGATTTGTACCTCTGGAATATCCACTTCAAGAATGCTTTTGGTGCATGTTGTTCCACCAATACGTTCAATATCCCAGGCGGTATTTTCAGAAATATGATCTATGTGCACAATGAGTCGTAAACGCTTGGTTTCAACAATAGCGGTGTCCCCAAACATGGCCCGTACATTTAATATTCCCAGGCCTCTCACTTCCAGAAAGTCTTTTAATAAAAGAGGGCAGCGACCACGAATTGTTTCGGGTGCGCTGCGTCTAAACTCGGGGGCATCATCAGCAATGAGGCGGTGACCGCGACTAAGTAGCTCTAATGCAAGCTCACTTTTACCGATGCCGCTGGGGCCGGTAAGCAGTACTCCGATTCCCATAACCTCCATAAAGACGCCATGTATAATTTTATTGTCGGCAAGTAACCGAACCAGTCGATATTGCAGGCGTTCAACCAGATTATTACTGTCTAAACCTGAAAAAAACAACGGGCAGTCCATTTTGTTTGCCGTTTCGATGAATTCATTGTCAATTTCAGAAGGTGTTTGGATGTTTGAAAAGATAATCATTGCAGGTTTATTTTCAAATAAACGAGAAATAGCATCTTTATGTGAATTTTTACCGAGTAGCTTCAGGTAATTATTTTCTTCAGGGCCAAGGACCTGAACCAGGTTGGGACGAACGAGGTTGAGGTGTCCCGCGATAGTATTAGAAGGGTTTGACTTTTCCCTTTGTAATAATCGATTTTCGCCCTGTTGTCCTGCCAGCCAATGTAACTCAAGGCTATCGCCATGCGCCTGTATAAAATCACGGGTAGTGAGTTTATTATCCATACTATAGTGACGGTTGCCACTCAGTGAACAGCTGCTTTATTTCTTCACTTGTTTTAGAGCTATTTAATTTCTCCCGGAAGCTTGCTTCGTTAAACATAGACGCTAACAAAGCAAGAACCTGTAAGTGTTCATCGGTTGATTCTTCAGGGACGATAAGGGCAAATAATGTATCAACAGGTTTGTTGTCTACGGTATTAAAATCAACCGCCTGATTTAATTTAATAAACGCGCCGGTTATTTTATCAGCGTTTTTAATGCGGCCGTGAGGTATGGCAATACCATACCCCAGACCTGTGGCACCTAAACGTTCGCGTGCGAGTAAGCTATCGAAGATGTCATTTGCATCAAGCTGAGGTTGCGCCTGGGCAAGTAGCTGACTCAACTCTTCAAGTGCACGCTTTTTGCTTTGAATATCAATGCCATTTTTTATTTGTTCAGCATTAATAAGTTCTGCTAGTTGCATTGATAGCTATTCCTGCTCTTCTATGACAGGTTGTTGGTGTTTGATTTCACTGCCTTCCTGACGATGGTGATCTTTGAGCTTTTCTTTATGTTTTTTAATTTGTCGGTCTAATTTGTCGACCATTGAATCAATTGACGCGTACATATCTTCATTAGTGCTATCGGCAAATAAACTTGCGCCATTGATGTTGACTGTGGCCTCGGATTTTTGTCGTTGTTTTTCTACGCTCAGAATTACATGGACATTATTGACATGGTCAAAATGTTTTTCGAGACGTTCCAGTTTTTCTGCTACATAAACTTTTAGTGAGTCTGTTACGTCTACATGGTGTCCAGTAATATTTAATTGCATATTTTTCTCCTTTACTTAAGGTTAAGCGAGGCGTTTACGTTCGTTTGACGGTGGAATTGCCAATGCCTCTCTGTATTTAGCGACCGTTCTGCGTGCAACATTAATGCCCTGTTCTTCAAGGATAGTGGCTATTTTATTATCACTTAAAGGTTTTTTCGGCATTTCTGCCGCAATCAGTTTTTTAATGAGTGCACGAATCGCAGTCGCTGAGCATTCTCCTCCACTTGCTGTACTAACATGGCTGGAAAAGAAATATTTTAATTCAAAGATACCCCGAGGGGTATGCATATATTTTTTTGTGGTGACGCGTGAAATAGTGGACTCATGCATGTCCACGGCTTCGGCAATATCATGCAGTACCAAAGCTTTCATGGCTTCTTCGCCATGTTCAAGAAATTCTTTTTGCCTTTCAACAATACAGTGAGAAACTTTTAATAACGTTTCGTTACGACTTAATAAACTTTTAATAAACCAGCGCGCTTCTTGTAAATGATCTTTCATGGATGAATTGTCATCGCTATTTTTAACATCTTTAATCATGTTAGCGTAAGTTGAGTTTATGCGTAACTTAGGCGCGGCATCTGAATTAAGCTCAACTTTCCAGGTGTTATTGACTTTTTTAACGGTCACATCAGGGACAATGTATTCTGCTTTATTCACATTTTCCTGGCCGCCGGGTCTCGGGTTCATACTTTGAACCAGCTGAATAACATCTTTTAAGTCATCTTCAGATATTTTCATTTTACGCATGAGTTGTGAATATTCCCGGTTCGCCAATAAATCAAAGTACTCATCAACTAACATAATGGCATATTCGCGTAAATCAATGTCATTGGCTTGTCGATGTAGTTGAATCGACAAGCTTTCGCGTAAATCACGTGCGCCAACACCGGGGGGATCAAAGTTTTGGATTTGTTTTAAGACCGCTTCGACTTCATCAATTTCAATCTCACTTTCTGCATCGAGCTCGGCCAATGAAGCGGTGATATCTTCGACGCTGCTTTGAAGAAAGCCATCATCGTTAATTTCATCAACAAGAACTTCGGCAATTGCCGCATCAATTTCGCTAAAGGGGGTCATTTTTAATTGCCAGCGCAAGCGATCATGTAAGCTTTCACTGCTTGAGGTATATACTTCCGGCTGCTCGTCTGCATTGTAACTCGATGCCGCTGCTGGAGTTGTGCCAGGCAAAATAGAATCGTAAATATCATCCCAAGAGGTGTCAACGGGTAAATCATCCGGCATCGTATCAGATGCGGCAATATCGGATGTTGCTTCTAAATTACTTTCATTTGATGACTCTTGCTTTTCATTTTGCGAACTATGGGTATTTTCTTCTGCTTGCGAGTTAACTTCAGTTGAAGAACTTTTATCAGAGTCATTGTCCTCACCCACCTCTAGCATCATATTAGAGTCTAACGCATCCTGGATCTCGGTATTTAATTCAAGCGTTGACAATTGCAATAAGCGAATCGCTTGTTGCAATTGGGGGGTCATGGTCAAGTTTTGACCTAATCGGAATTGGAGTGCTTGTTTCATATAGTAATTTAAGAGTACCGGAGACCTTCATCTTCTATTCCGGCACTGTGTTAATTTTAGCTCATTTTTAGGGATTGTGTAGTAAAGATTTTTGACTTAGGGCACGTTATAACTTGAAATTATCGCCAAGATAGACTTCTTTAACCTCTTTATTGCTAAGCAAAAGCTCTGGTTTACCGCTGGCAATGACTTCTCCGGCATTCATTATATAACCACGTTCACAAATACCAAGCGTTTCCCGAACATTATGGTCGGTTATTAATACGCCAATATCACGTTGTTTTAAGTGTTGAATAATGGATTGTATATCCCGTACTGAAATAGGGTCAACACCAGCAAAGGGTTCATCTAAAAGTATAAAGCGAGGATCCGTGGCCAGCGCCCGTGCAATTTCAACACGTCGTCGCTCACCACCGGACAGGCTCATCCCTAAACCGTTACGAATATGTCCAATATGTAACTCTTCGAGTAAGTCTTCTAATTTTTGCTCTTGTTGGAATTTACTCAGCTCTTTGCGCGTTTGTAAAATCGCCATAATATTATCGGTGACAGATAATTTACGAAAAATTGAGGCCTCTTGAGGCAGGTAGCCGATACCTAAGCGTGCGCGTTGATGCATTGGGAAATGGGTAATATCTTTGTCACCCAGGGTGATTGCACCTTTGTCGGCAGCAACCAGTCCGGCAACCATATAAAAGGACGTTGTTTTGCCGGCCCCGTTTGGCCCAAGTAAACCAACCACTTCGCCATTGCTAATTTCCATTGAGACGGACTTAACAACATTGCGGCCTTTATAATTTTTACAAAGGTTTTCTGCTTTTAGGATATTTTTTTCGTTATTCATTCTTGTATGTTCTTTTCGGCCTCTGGGCCAATAATGACATGGACGCGGCCGCTTGGCGCACTTTTTTCAGATGTTTTGCCTGTTTCAGTGTGTTCTGTTTTATTTCCTGAGGCCGTTACAATTTTTTGTCGTGTATCATACTCAATTTTTTCACCGCTAAAGTGTTTATCGCCTTGGTTGACAAACGCATCACCTCTTAATATTAACTTTTCTTTGGTAACAAAGTAGTCTATCTTTTTCGCTTGCGAATGTACTTTGGGTTCGTTATCTGGTTGATGTTGAATGTCAGCCGGTGAACCTGTAATAAACGCTTTAGTGAGTTTTTCACCATTTGAGTAAAGAATGACACTATCTGCTTTTATAATGAGTGTGCCCTGAGTAAATATAACATTACCTGTGTATTTACTGATGCCTTTATTTTCATCGATTAGTAAATATTCCGCCTTAATATCTATCGGCTCTTTTGCCGTTTTTTTATTTTCTGCATGGCTGCTGCCGGACAAGAATAAGATAAACAGAGTGCAAATAGTTAAAAATGTATTATTTAGGTGAAACATAACGACTCCGTACTTGCGACATAAACTCAATTTTATTTTTCTTCATATCGGCGTTCATTCCAATACCTTGTATGCGGTTAGCACCCTGGGTAAATTTAATTTTAGATTTTGTAGTGGCAAATTTTTTCTTCATATCGACAAAAAGTTGTTCTGTTCTTAGTTTTATCGGACGTTTTTTTTCTTTTTTGTCTGGAAACTGATCCATTACAACATTACCTGAGAGATAAACTTTTTGGCTGTCCTGAAAAATTAAAGCTTCATTGGCCCGAACTGTCCAGCTTATACGCTCGTCTTCATAAAATGAAAAAACGGCCTGAGTTAGTTTTAAACTATTATCATCCGGATAATGTTCAAGATGGGTACCGCTTACTTTATAAGCAAGTTTTCCCTCTACATTCGTTGTGGTTGCGGTAAAATTTTCCAGAAAATAATCTGGATCATGTCGCAGGACTTCATCATTCAGTATTGGGCTGTTTTTTATTGACTCGAAAACCCAGGTGCTCGCGATGGCAAGTAAAATAATAAACAGCAACGCCGTTAAGTAGTGCAGTTTATTCATTTATGAATTAGTACCAGGCTGTTTCATTCGTTCTTTCATTCTCTGTTTTCAAGTAGCTTACAGACGCGGTTTAAATCATCAAGGGTATCAACCCCCGGCCCGGGCGCTGTTGCTGCGGTAATGACTTTTATTTTTTCACCATAATAAAGGACACGTAATTGCTCTAAAGATTCCGTTTTTTCGATATCACTGCTCTGCCATTCTAAATACTGCTTAATAAAGCCTGCCCGGTAACCATATAAACCAATGTGACGCAGGTATTCTTGTGATGGGGGCATTTTGCGTGGTGCGTCATTAAAACAATCGCGCGACCAGGGCACTGCGGCACGGGTAAAATAGAGTGCGAAATTATTGATGTCACGCACAACTTTAACCGCATGAGGATCAAATAACTCTTCGATATCGGTTAATGGGGTGCATAATGTTGCCATTTTTACGCCGCTGTCCTGCTCGAGTGCTTGCCCAACCTGATTTAAACAAACGGCAGGCATCATCGGTTCATCGCCCTGTAAATTAATTAAAATCTGATCATCATCAAAACCGAGTTGATCTATGACTTCTGACAAACGCTCTGTACCGGATTGATGGTTTTCATGGGTCATACAAACCCGAATATCGAGGTGAGCAATTGCATCGGCAATTTTCTGGTCGTCGGTGGCGACGATGACCTCCTCGGCCTTGCTTTTTTTTGCCTGTTCAATAACGCGTTCGATCATGGGTTTACCGCAAATATCGCGCAACGGCTTAGCGGGCAAACGGGTTGAAGCGAAGCGGGATGGAATGACAATGCGAAAGCTCATAAAGTATTTAGCCAGGATTTTATTATTGAATTTATGCGCTTATTCTAACCGTAATACTAAGGTAAAATAACCCCTTGTGTTGCTCATTATTATTAATAGGCTTTTCCATTATCACTGGTATATATTGACCCTAAAGGTTATATTAAGCCAACTTAAGTTATTGAAAATATATACTAATCTATGAAAATTTCTGCTTCTGTTTATTCCAGCACGAGTCAGTCTTTGCCTGAAATCATCAAGGATCTTGACATACACGGTGCGGATCTTTTTCACATTGATTGCAACGACGATATTCATGTTTTTGATGATATTGCTGAAATCAAAAAACTCAGTAAAACCCCTGTCGATCTGCATATTATTAGCGCAGAACCGGAAAAATACTTTGCAAAAGCCGCGGAGCTCGATGTTGATTACCTTACTTTTCAGTACGAGAACTTAAAAACGACGCTAAATGTACCTGACAACATCAAGGCTAAACTCGGTTTGGCCATTACTTCTGAAACGGATATTTCAGTTTTCACTGATTATGCTGAGCAGTTTGACTTTATTCTTTTTATGACCACCACCCCAGGTCAAAGTGGCGGGGTGTTTGATAAAACGAATTTCAAAAAAATTCATGAATTTCGTCAGCGCTTCCCGAATAAAAATATTCATGTTGATGGTGGTGTAAATGGTGAAGTGTCATTTATTTTGCGTAATATGGGTGTGTATTCGTCTGTTTCAGGTTCTTATTTAATGAATAGCGAGTCGATGGGCGCGGCGATGTTGAATTTGAAAACCCACGAAGTCGACTCTCATTTTCAGGTTAAAGACTTTATGCGTACTGCAGACGAGTTGCCCTTATTAAAAACAAAAGATCGTACTGTCACCGGTATTTTACGTTCGATAGAAGAGTATGATGTTGGTTTCACTATTTTAATTGACGATAATGGTAAACTTGAGGGTATCGTCACTAATGCGGATGTGCGTAAAGGCCTGTTAAAACATACTGACGATTTAAACAAGGTGAGTGTTGCCGATATCACCAACACTAACCCGGTTAAAGCAAATGAAAATTTCAGCGTTATGGAATTATTACGTTTTATAAAACAACAGAGTTTTGCCATTTCTTATCTACCTGTTGTTGATGACACTAACAAAGTGACCGGTGCGGTGACTTTCTTCAACTTGATCAAAGGCGAGTTATGATTATTCATTTAAAAAACAGCGTGACAGATGCTGAAGTACAGAA
>Ga0316208_1002802_pt1 | contig 13480 bp, 13 predicted proteins | sample 3monopyrite_MG_FD_204944 | JGI IMG/M metagenome (GOLD analysis project Ga0316208, IMG submission 204944) | Microbial mat bacterial communities from mineral coupon in-situ incubated in ocean water Damariscotta River, Maine, United States -... | ecosystem: Environmental > Aquatic > Marine >... | reverse complement strand
ATTTATCACTATAATTCTGAAAAAGTTCTGATATCTTTAACAGAGCTTATATGCCCTAAATCTCGATGCATGCACACGTCCTTAATACGCCTAAGAAATCCTCACAAAGCTTCATCACCAATAGGGTCGATTATTTTATACAAGATTAGAATCCATTTGTTAAAAATATTCGACCTAGGTGTATTTAGTTTTTGTGAATTCCTTATGCACATCAATTACTTGCACTACTCTAAGGTGGTAAACAGTGCTTCCATGTAAAACACTTTCGAGGTATTGTTCGACCAATACTCCCAGTAGTTTGATTTCCTCTTCATTGAGATAGTTTTTTGAAATACTGGCTTGTTGCTTGGTAGGCGATAGTGTTTTTGCATCAAGAGAGAGCATCCCCGTCAAAGGTAGGCTCGCAGATAACTTGGGCATAAAAGAAATTAATTATGGCCCAAATCCATCACTAAAAATTAAATCGTCCCCAATTACACAATTAATTTCAATTGTTGTGACATCACTGCCTGCGACACTTGCATTGCCATTGATAACATCGCAGGGTTGGATTGGATTGTTGGGTTGGTTTTTTATGGTGACGTTATAGTCTTGCTGATCAAGTATCGGCATAGTGAAGACAAAAGAACCATTGCTACTTATTTCAATTTCATCAGTTAAATTATTTTGTAGAGTTATACTGTTTCCATTTATTAAACCTGTTATTGTGCCTCCGATTAAGTAACTTTGGGTTGTACAATTAACCAATACAGTGACATGATCACCTGCAAGAGTTCCGCTGTTTTCATTGGTAAACTCGCACGTTTGATTGGGAGTATCAGGTTGCGATGTTATTGACACACTAAATGCAGTATTATCTTCTAAAGTTGAAATTGTCGCTATACCATCGCTGTTCAGTGTTAAATTATCTGTTCCATTGTTAAAACTTACGCTATTTGTTGCGGCTAGACCGGTAAGTTGTATATTAATAGTGTATTGAGGCACAATTAAGCCATTAAATTCAACTGCTCCTATGTCTCTTGCGCCAAAGGAAAAAAGTCCTCGTTGATCACTAGCACTTGCATTGGCATCGCCTTGGTCAATGGCATCACTGCCTGTAAGTAAAGCATGTGTTTTGACACAGGTATTGTCAACCAATGGAACACTACAACCATTATCAACTAAGTTGCTGTCTAATTTTATAGTGGAAGTCAGTGACGTGCCAGGGCAACTGTGATTGATATCATCAGACAAATTATTGCTGCCATTGAGTAAACCGCCATTTTGAGTGAGACAGGCATCTATTATTGAATTATTGATTGAACTGATGGTTCCTGCAAAGGTGTTAATGCCAAAGCCATTATTCACAAAAGTGCAGTTTGAAATCTCTGTTATCAGTGATTCATTACTGACGGCATGGCTGCCGGTATTGCCAGAAAAGGTATTGTTTTCAATAGTGGTGATAACTGCTCCCAATAAATTATAAATACCCGCACCAGCAAATACACTATTATTTCTATCAAAAGTGTTTCTGGCAATGCTTGTTATCGTACCGTTGTTAGAATTGGCAATCCCACCACCGCCAAAAAAGGCATTATTTTGAATAAAGGCATTGTTAACAATACTTGTAATCAGACCATCATCATTGGTTAAACCCGCGCCAAAGAAGTCAGGCACGTCATTGTTTTCAAATAGGCTATTGCTGATTTGTGTAACCGTGCCTTGGTAATTATAAATGCCTCCACCAGTGGCCGCACTATTTCTAGAAAACACTGAATCAGTTACGGACAAATCGCCTTGATTGTAAATCCCGCCACCATAAAATTTATGCACTTGACTGTTTTGACTGACACAACCGTTGGCTAGGATAATATTACTTAATTGAAGTGAACCCGTATCAGCAACACGCAATAATCTAAATCTTTCAGGATCCTCTGGTGTGCTGCCTGATAGAGAGCCGCAGATCAAATGGTTGTCCCTCTTTAAACTAAAACCCATGCCATTGATAATCAATGCTGATGTGATGGCAGGAGTGCCTGTTAGTCCTTTGGAGGCTATATCGTTGAAGATTCCTGTGTCAATGTTTTCAAACGCTTGTGGAAGTACAATATCAGCACCAAAGTTTATGGTGTCTATTGTTGCATTGTTGGCATTGGCACACATTATGGCTTGTCTTAAATCATTGGTGTTGGCAACTGATTTAGTGAAAACAGAAGCAATATCAATATTCGCTTTGTTGCATTGCTGTTGAGGGGTGAAAAATTCAAATGCTCCTACATCTCTGGATATATCAACCCGTGTAAAACCCCGTTGATCTTTTGTTTCGAAGGCACTTCCGATAAAGTTAATGGCTTCACTTTGAGTCAAAAGGGCATGTGTTTTAACACAGCTGCTATCACCCAATGTTTTTGTGAAGAAACAACCATTATCGGCTAAATCAGCAACGGTTAAAGCACTAAGACCTGTAGCAATGGTGACATCACACACATTATCTATTGCTGCTTTACTGGATAAGTTATTGTCACCACTCACATTAGAGGCAGTTGAACCGCCACAATCAGCAGGAACACCTACGTTTTTATGAAATAACGATTTGTTGACATTAACTTGAGTTGAAGAATTACTAACAAAGACAGCACCACCAATATCGGCCTGATTGCCAGAGAATGTGGTATGAAGCATATCCAATAAGGTTCCACCTAAATCACAAATCCCACCACCATTTTTTACGGCTTGGTTACCAGAAAAAGTTGAGTTTTTAATCGAGCTAATGGTATGACTGTTATAAATGCCACCACCAAATTGGGATACATGGTTGCTTGAAAAAGTGGTATCAGATATGTCAGTAATTATAGAACTGTTAAAAAGCCCTCCTCCAAAACCCGCTTGATTGTTACTTATATCCGAATTAAGCAATTCATTGATGGTTCCGCTATTGTGAATACCACCACCATCCTGAGTTACCTGATTGCCCGTAATAATACTATTTTTTATTGATGGTACAGTACCGCTATTGGCCAAGCCGCCACCAAAATTAGATTGGCTTTCTTTAATAATGCTGTTTTCTAATGATAATATTCCACGATTGTACACAGCTCCACCAGAACTGAGACCCGCAGAACTATCGGCGCAGCCATTTCTTAATGTTATTTGCTTTAAGTCCAATTGCCCAAATGGATCTATTTCAAAAAGCCTAAATTCTGTTCTGTCTTCAACAAAATCAACAGCACAACTGAAGTTTAAGTCGCGTTGCAAAGTAAAACCATTACCAGCCATAACAAGATGAGAATTAATCAATGGCGTACCTGTTGCAGCCAGCCCATTATTTTTTGTTATTTGATGCGTGAGTGTAATGTCTGTACTCAAACCAATGGTATCGGTGGTTGTATTATCAAAATTAGCACAGATAATCGCTTGATTTAACTCAAATTCATTATCAACACTGGCAACAAAGAAATCATTTCCCGTAGCCGTAATTAATCCCAATTGGTTATTTCCACATTGTTCATCAGGTAATAAAAACTGATAAGCACCCGTGTCTCTTTTGCCATCAATAACCACAAAACCACGTTGGTCAAAATCAGTCAAGTTTGAAACCGTATTACTGACCGCTGCGCTACTGGCGTCTATTCTGTGGGTTTTAGTACAGGTTCCATCGGCAATAGGTATGATGCAACCATTATTGGCCAGTGGAAACAGGTTGATTGATGTAGATTGTGTGCCTGCACAACCCCCAGAGACATTATCAGTTAGACCGAAAGTACTAAAAAAATCACCGAAATCATTCAGGCATTCAAAGGTGGTATTGGTGCTGCTATTGTTATTGAACAAAAAATGGGACACAACTACAAGTCCTGTCGCACTGTTATAAATTGCACCTCCAGCATCTGTTGAAGTATTGTCTGAAAGTGTGTTGAAATGAGAATTATTTATTTCTGCATTATCGTTGTAAATTGCTCCTCCCTTTTGATTGGATGAATTTCCTGAAAATGTATTATTGACCAATACCATGGTGGCATTTTTATCACTGGCACTGGCACCGTCCACGTTGTACACACCGCCACCACGGTTGCCTGCCGTATTGCCCTCAAATGTACTGCCAGAAATGCTGGTGGTACTGGTGAAATTACTTAATCCTGCACCTCCAAAATTTGTAGCATTGTCTTTAAAGTAACTATTTGTTACCGTACTTGTGCCAAAAGTGGTATCCATACCGCCACCACGAAGTTCGGCAGAATTATTGATAAAAATGGAATTGCTAACACTTAAAGTGCCTTGAAAATTGAGTATGCCTCCGCCTATCTTACTGTCGGTTGTGGTGCCATCAGCGCAGCCATTTTTTAGAATAATATTTTGTAAATCTAAATTACCAGGACTAGCGATGCGCAATAATCGAAACTCGCCTGTATCTTTAACAGAATCCAAAATGCAGGTTAATGTGTTATCGCGTTCAATAACGAATCCATTGCCATTCAAGACAATAGTGGAAGTCACTGCAGGTGTGCCAGTGCGACCGCGATTGGCATCATCATCAAAAAAGGTAGTGAGAACAATATCGGCTGTTAATTCTATGCTATCGTTGCCACCAGCATCATCGCCTGCCACACACATACCCACAGCTGTATTGGTATTGGCGGATTCAATCGCATTGGCAAGTGAACAGTTATTATCCACCGAAATGACCGATGCCAAACTCACATGTGTGATTGCAAACCCAGCTAGCAGGACAATTGTTTTTAAATGGTTCATGCTTGTTACCTTAAATTTATCTTCTATTTAAGGTATGCGGTAAATGCTTTGAAAAGCGGACAAGAGTTTTAAATTAGTTTTTAATTGATGGATTAAACTAAAACAAAGCCTAGGAGGGACGACGTGGCAACCTCCTAAATCTGACGTTAAACCCAATCAGATTGCCGCAGTCGTCCCTCCTTAGCAATGACGGTTGTTTTGTTGTCAATTTGCTTTACTCAAGCCCATCAGCAAACACATCATTTAGCCCTTTTTAAGCTCTTGATCAATTTGATCAATCAACAATATCATTTGCTCATTTAGCGTGTTTAAATATTTAATGGTTAGGGGCAATGGCCAACTCGATTTGAATAGAAGCCTATCAAATTCTGGATTATCATAAATAATGGAAGGATTCTTTAAAATAAGCTTGGTTTCAATTGAATTATCCTTAGCTGGAGTTACTTTAAGTCCGAACATTTCAGAAAACATATCCGTCTTTTTTAAAAGTTCATGTCGCAGTACTTCATTTATCCAAATCTCAGCATTAGCCAGAGTAAACCCATATAATGTTGATATATTCTTCCTAATTTCAGCATTGCTGACCCTATCTAAACCACCTGATTCTAGTGCTTTAAAAGGGCTTTTGTTGAATGCTATAAACGTACCGTAGTTTAGTAGTTCTTGCAAATGTAATTCTAGTGAGTCTGTGGACAATGATGGATCATTTTTCATCACTGCTATTTCATGAATACTGGCCATCACACCTTCTAGATAAGGAACTCTATCCATCAGTTTAGCCGAATCAGCTTCAAGAGCATCTTTCACATCTTTTAACATAGTGAGTTCATAGACTCTATTTTTCCTTGATTCATTCCAAGTGTTTATTTGCAACGCAATCAAAATTCCAATAACAACAAGCACGATTTCGCCAATGGCATATTTTAAATACATTCCAGTTTTGTTTTCCATAAGTAAGTTTTGTCTAATTTTTCTGAAGAATTTTATCATGGGGTGGTTTCTTTTTTATTTATCAGAGCTTCCTTAAGTATCGGCCATATCATTGGGGCATAGCAGTTGCCATAAACTGTTTTTGCACTTTCATTTTGTTTTGCCAATATTTCAGTCAACTGCTGTTTGTCTTCAGTTGACCAATTGATGCCGATTGTCTCTATGCTTTTAATGATTTGACCCGCTATTAACTCCAAAAAGCTACTTTTGCTATCAATCTCGCCAAGCATGTCGTAATAACGAAGTCGATCGCTTGGTGCGATTGTGGTTGTGACCGCCAGCGTTTTGAGTCGCCCTTGCAAATCGTAGATGCTTGTTTGTAAGTCCTTAGCATGTTGCGTTTGCATAAATAATCCATCGAGCTGGTCTCGTTTGTCTTCATCCATTAGCTCGAATGTGCCGCGTGCCAATTCTGCTTGCCAAATACGTGAGCCCCATGTTCGTGAAGGTGAGCGCAATAGGTCTGGAAGTGCAGTTTTTAAGACTTTTTGGGTGGTGACTCTGGGCATTCCTGTCCATATTTCACCAGGTTCTAACAATTTTTCGGCAATGGCCTGATAAGCCTGTTTGCGGCAATTAGCAACCGCCAATCGTTCTTTGGCAGAAAAGTAATTAGAGACCAGATCGCCCTGTAAGGCTTTTTCAGCAAAACCCAATTGTTCGCGTTGCTGGCGTTCGTTCAACCATTGCTGGCCCGCCATAGCAACCCCAACCCCTACCACAACAATGATGAAATCTAGGAAGATGGCTGTCCATTCCTGCTTTTTAAAATGTCTTATAACGCTGCGTAGAATCATGGTTTAATCTCGATTGATTTAAGTGGAAGCAAGCAGTGATTGATCAGCTTCTGTGTGGCATTGTAATACTTAAATATTACTAAATGCCCTTTAATGGATTGCTGAATTTGTTTTTGCTCATTCCAGTTGTTCACCTGTAGAGCAATCAAAATCCCAATCACCACCAGCACAATCTCGCCAAAGGCATAAATCAGGTACTTGGTAAATTTATTTTCCGTTAACATTTTTTGACGTATTTTTCTAAAGATTTTTATCATTGGATTTATTGTTTCTTATCGGCTATAAAATAAACCACCAATGAGCAGAAAGCAAGTAATTGTTTTTTCAATGTGACCTCATCAATCTATTTCGCTTCTTGCTTTTTTCTCCAAATTCCTTTAATCTATTAAAACTAATCATTAAAAAATAATATAAAGATGAAAGAAATACTTGAAGAATATGCCCTGATTGCTGAAATTATATCGGCGGTTGCCATCATAATTTCATTGGTGTTTGTCGGTATTCAAATTAGAGCCAATACGAAGGCAACGCAAGCAACAACTTTTCATCAGATTGCTGCTTTGGATATTGAAATACTTTTAAGCCTAGGAAGTTCTCAAGAATCAGCAAGAATCATTTCCATATTTCGAGAGAATCCAGACAGTTTATCAACAGACGAATATAATTATGCTTTTCACATGTTTGCGGCGGAAGTGCGACACGTTGAAAATTTATTTTTACAAAATGAAAACAAAATGTTAACCAAAAAAGATTGGAATTCTAGAAAAGCACTGGTGGAAGGTTTGGTAATGACCCCTGGTTTTGGCGCTTTACTAAAAAGCCCATTTAGAAAATATTTTGATGGCTCATTTATTGAATTTGCAATAAATCAAAGAAAAAAGCAGGCAATAGAAGAGTAAATTAGCAGAACCCAACTTACATTTAGAGGATAATACTATGAAAAAATACTTATTAATTTTAATTCTTTTTTTGACAATTACATCAATACAAGCCCAAGTCAAATTAATTAAAGCAGATGCTTATTTGGATGTAAGAACTGGCAAATTGGTGAAATCAGCCAGTCTTCTGGTTGAAAATGGATTAATCAAGTCCATCAACCCCAAAAAAATTCCTGATAAGGCAGAAGTCATCGACTTATCGGGCAAAATTTTACTGCCTGGGTTGATGGATATGCATGTTCATTTAGATATGGATTTTGAAGACAATTATCAATATTTGTTAGTGACCGAAAGTACAAGTAAAAATGCTTTAAGAGGGGCAAAAAACGCAGAAAAAACATTGTTAAGCGGCTTTACAACGATTAGAAACATCGGGCAGGTTCATCCTTCTGCTGAGCTCATAGATGTGGCTTTATCCGAAGCCTCCGATAATGACTGGATAGTTGCCCCCAGAATTATTGCATGCGGACATATGATTGGAATAACCGGAGGACATGCCGATCTTTCTATGATGGGAGGCTATGCCGAGAATGTGATCGATTTAGGCCCACAAAATGGCACGGCTGATGGCGTTGATGAAGTATTAAAAGCAACACGATACCAAATTAAACATGGCGCTAAAGGCATAAAAATTATGGCAACTGCGGGTGTTATGTCATTAGAGGAATCAGTAGGTGCGCAACAAATGACGCGCGAAGAAATGGAAACAGTTGTTCAAGAAGCCAAAAGACACAATGTAACAGTGGGGGCTCATGCCCATGGTACTGAAGGAATCATTGCTGCAATAAAAGCAGGTGTTACGTCTATTGAACACGGTTCGATTTTAAACGACGAAGCAATTGAACTGATGATTGAAAAAGGTACATATCTTGTGCCCACAACAGGGTTAATGGAGATACCTTTAGGTGAAAAAATGAATCCCAAACTGGTTGAGAAGGCAGAATACATCACGCCATTGGCAATAAAAAGTCATGAAAAAGCCATAAAAGCGGGTGTGAAAATAGCTCTAGGAACCGATGTGCCTCTCATTCCTCATGGCAGAAATGCTATGGAATTATCAGCGTTGGTTAAAAGAGGAATGACCAATATTGAAGCCATCAGAGCAGCCACAATTAATCCAGCTGAAATGTTAAACCTTCACGATAGGGGCGAAATAAAACAAGGTTTATTAGCGGATATTATTGCTGTTGATGCCAATCCTTTAAAAGACATTAAAGCTCTGGAAAATGTCATGTTTGTGATGAAAGGTGGCAAAATTTATAAGAATGAGGATTAACTGTATTTAGAATTTACCATAGACAGCAACAAACAATTCAATAGACAACAAATGAACAAAAAAGAAAAAGTAGAAACAAGAACACTTAAGCTTCCTGATGACATAGAAGCGGTTAGAAAATTATGGTTTGACTATCTGGTTTGGGGCAACGACAAAATGCAAGAATTCTACGGTGTTCATCCTCATAACCCCAAACAAGCAGTTGAACAAGATATCCAACAAATCAGCAAGTTTCAGCCTCCTTATGGACAATTAATTCTTGCTGTTTATCAAGGTAAAGTATGCGGACTTGGAAGCTTAAAAACTATAAACTCCGAAATTGGCGAAATTAAACGGATGTTTGTTGACCCGACAGTTAGACGAGCTGGAGCAGGACGAGCCATACTTGAAGGACTTCTGTTGGAAGCAAAAAATATTGGCTACAAAAAAGTTCGGCTTGACAGTCCAAAGTTTATGCAAGCAGCCCACTGTCTGTATAGGAGTTTTGGCTTTCGTGACATTGAAGCGTATCCAGAAATGGAAATTCCAACAGAATTTAAGGATTATTTGCTGTTTATGGAATTGGATTTAATTGATGACAATAAATAGAAAATGGAAAGCCTAGGAGCTAACCAATGATAAAATTCTTTAGAAAAATTAGACAGAACTTACTGATGGAAAACAAAACTGGAAAGTATTTTAAATATGCAATTGGCGAAATTATTCTGGTAGTAATTGGAATTTTAATTGCACTTCAAGTCAATAGCTGGAATGAAAACAGGAAAAATAGCGAAAAGGAAATAACAATTTTAGAAAATCTAAAAACTGAATTTGTAATAAATAAAACAGACTTATTAGAAACTTCGAACCGGAATTCTATAAAATATGAGTTAGTAAAAAAAATACTGTTATTTACAGGACAATCCAATGAAAACCTTACAAAAGTAAGTTCTGATGAAATGATTTATAATTTATTTGGTGGTCATACTGCAGACGTATCTACTGGATTTATTGATGACTTGTTAAATTCAGGCAATATTTATTTGATAAATAACGATAGCTTACGTCAAAGACTAACCAATTGGAATAAAGAGTTGGTTGACCACAAAACAGAAAGTGAAGATGAGCACGCAATTTGGTATAGAAATAGTTTCCATCCGTTTATGCAAAAAAATTATTCTTATGAAATAAGAGGGAATAATGTATTACCTGATTTAGAATTTAAATCAATTTTTACCGAAGATTACAAATCTATATACAAATTAAAAGAGTTTGAAAATATTGTCATAACTAAATTAATATTATTAGATAGTGCTAATAAGGGTTATGCTAAACTCATAGAAATTATTGAACAAATAATTTCGCTAATTGACAAAGAAATCAACAAATAACTAACGCACAACACCATGTATAATTAATTGCTTGGTACGAGCCTACTTTTGAAAAGCTTCGCGGATTTTCAGTTTGGTGCATACTTGCGTATTTTCATAGTTTCGTACTAACCCACGCAACTTTTCATAGCCGAGACCGTTACCTATCACACATGAGAAGTTTCTAAACCATACTTTCAAGAATTAACAAGGATAAATTATCGAAACTTGCATAATTTGCAAGTTTTGATAATTTATAGTATATTGGTGCTATGAATAGATTAATTCCTAGAAAACAATATTTTGATAAATTATTAGTTTACAAGGATAAGGATATTATCAAAGTTGTCACTGGCTTACGCCGTTCGGGAAAGTCCACATTGTTAGAGATGTTTAAACAAAACTTGCTTAAATCTGGTGTGAAATCCACACAAATACAATTTTATAATTTTGAATTACCAGAATACTTTTTAAATAAATCGTGGGATAGCATTTATTTTGAAATCAAAGCACAATTGCAAAAAGGTAAGAAAAATTATATATTTTTGGATGAAATCCAGAATATTGTTGATTTTGAAAAGCTGGTAGATGGTTTGTATGCCTCTAAAAATGTGGATGTTTATATTACTGGCTCTAATGCTCATCTGCTCTCAAGTGAACTAGCGACTTTATTGAGTGGAAGATATATTGAAATTTCTATTTTGCCCTTTTCTTTTGCAGAGTATTTAGAAAGAAGGGATATTGATACAGGCAAGAATTATCTCAATTATGAAGCCTTGTTTTATGATTATGTTAATGAAACATCCTTGCCAAAAGGCATTGAATTTAGAGAGTTAGGCTATGACAAAGTAGTTGAGTATCTTGATGCCTTGTATCAAACAATTATAGAAAAGGACATAGCACAGCGACATAAAATCAATGATAAGCGAGCCTTTGTTAATGTTGTTAAATTTTTAGCCAATAATATTGGTAGCCGTGTTTCACCTAATAGTATTGCTAAAGCATTAAAAGCCGATAATCAAAGTATTCATCATGCCACTGTTGAAAAATATATAGACTATTTGGTTGAAAGTTTTGTATTTTATCGAGTTAACCGTTTTGATATTAAGGGCAAAAAACAGCTAGCCACCTTAGAAAAGTATTATATTGTAGATTTGGGATTGTTAAATATTTTAATTGGCAGAGAAAGGACAGCAGATAGAGATCATATTCTTGAAAACGTTGTCTATCTTGAGCTGTTAAGACGAGGCTATAAGATTTGGACTGGAGCTCTTAGAAAAGGTGAAATTGATTTCACCGTCAAAAACAGTTTGGGTGATATTGAATATTATCAAGTATCGTGGCAAATTTCTAACAGTGAAACAGCAAAACGAGAATTTTCACCACTAGAAACCATCAAAGACAATTACCCAAAATATTTGCTAACAACGGAATCATTCACACAAAATAAAGCAGGGATAATTCATAAAAATGTATTTGAATGGCTGTTAGAAAATGAGATGTCATAAGTATATCTCTATAGCTAAAAACAATTACGTATATTAAGGAAGCTCTGAAAAATAGGATATTCTCAGCTTGCCTTTTTATGGATATTCATATAATCTTAGTTGTAAGCAAATGGTGTTACAGTCAATATAATATGCCATATTAGTAGTTTTAAAGAATTAGAAAAAATGAAAAAATTAATAGTTTTAATCACTTTTATTCCAATATTGGGTTTTACTCAGGAAAAACCGCTTTCAATATTTGATAACCTCATAGGCAAGACTTGGAAAGCAGAAGGAACTTGGGAAAACGGAAGTTCATTCAAACAAGAAAAAACATTTGAATATTCTTTGGACTCTAGCATTGTAATTACCAGCACTATTGGTTTTGTTAACAAAGAGCAGACTAAATTGGGAAACAGGAATCATGGTATTCGGCAATACGATAAGAAATATCACTCAATAAAATTTTGGGAATTTGATGTTTTTGGAGGTTTGACAACTGGAATTGTATTTGCAAAAGGAAAAAATATTTTATATCAATATGATTATGGAAAGTCTCAAGTTACCGATATGTGGGAATTCGTCAATGATACAACCTATAATTTCAAAGTGGGTATTTGGAAAAATGAAAAATGGCAACAGTTGTTTTTAGACACTAAATTTATTGTGACTGATTAATAACAACCGACGTAGTCCTGTTATATGCAATTTCGCAATATTAAGTCGATTAGCTCCCTATGAAAAATGAAATTTGAAACGACAGAATTAAGAGAAAAAAACGGGGTGGCTGAAAACCTTTTAGAATAATCACTAACTAACTATATATAATTATGAAAAAATCAACAAACATAACTCATTCGATAACTTCACTTCTGATGCTTTTTGTATTAACTCTTACAGTTCAAAGTTGTAGCCAAAAAAAAGTCACTGTTAGGCCTGAAAAACCTGAATATTTTTTACTTCGACCAGAAGTTGAAAAAGCATACGGATATTCACACGCTGTGAAAATTGGCAATCATATAAAAATTTCAGGAGCTGTAAGTATGGACGATGAAGGAAATCCAACTGCCCTTGGCGATATAGAACAGCAGATAAAAAACTGCTATGCTGATTTGGAAAAAATATTAAAACATTATGGAAGCACATTTGATGATGTTGTAAAAGAAGACATTTTTACAACTGACATGGCACAAATGCTGGAAAAATCAGCCTATCGAGCTGAAATCTATAAAAACGGATTTCCAACAGGCACTTGGCTTGAAGTCAAGGGCTTAGCATTGCCTGAATTTATGGTTGAAATTGAACTAGAAGTTTATAAATCTGAGTAATAGTACGAACACACTAGCCATGATAAAATTCTTTAGAAAAACAAATATGTCATTGCGAGGAGGCACGACGCGGCACCAAATGGCAGGACAGCCATTTTCCCACGCGAAGCAACCCGAAGGGAGAATGGCAGGACCATGAAACAATCTCTTGAATGTGCCATGAGCTCAAATAATACACTCTTATTGCGAATAGAAATAATACAGGCACTAAATTGGAATCGCGGTAGCGTTAGGAGGTTGCCGCGTCGTGCCTCCTCGCAATGACGTGTTTTAAAAAAACAATGAGCACAAAATATGATAAAATTCTTTAGAAAAATTAGACAGAACTTACTGATGGAAAATAAAACTGGAAAGTATTTAAAATACGCTATTAGCGAAATTATTCTTGTCGTGATTGGGATTTTGATTGCCCTGCAAATTAATAATTGGAATGAAGGAAGAAAAAATGCAGCAAATGAAGCATATATTTTGGCTCTATGTGAAATCGAGTGGGTAATGTATAATCCACTACATGAACAGTGAAACATTATTCGCAATGGGATTGGGTCTAGAATCTCCATGGAAAATAGAAAAACTTGATTTTAAAT
>Ga0316208_1002800_pt1 | contig 13493 bp, 11 predicted proteins | sample 3monopyrite_MG_FD_204944 | JGI IMG/M metagenome (GOLD analysis project Ga0316208, IMG submission 204944) | Microbial mat bacterial communities from mineral coupon in-situ incubated in ocean water Damariscotta River, Maine, United States -... | ecosystem: Environmental > Aquatic > Marine >... | reverse complement strand
CCAGTGTACAAGTTGATACAGCCAATGGAAGCGCAACAGCAGGGAGTGATTACGTTGTTCAGTCTCAAGTTGTAAACTTCACTTCTGGTGGTGCTCTTAGTCAAACTGTCTCTGTGACAGTTAATGGAGATACTACTGTTGAACCTAATGAAATATTTTTTGTGAATTTAAGCAGTGCAACTGGAGCCACAATTTCTGATGTTCAAGGTTTAGGAACCATAAGCAATGATGACTCTGTGCAAGTAATTGAGCCAATAAAAATACCAACAAATAACATATATGGAATCCTATTATTAATGTTGTTTATATCTGTATTGTCCATTAAAAGGTACAAAGAACTTGATTAAAAATTAAAGGCAAATAAGAGCCTCATTTGAGGTTCTTATTTGTATTTATTGTTGTTTTTCAAAATCCTAATATAGAAAACAAAATGAGAGCGCAAGCATTTATTGCGCCTCAAAATTCTTCGGATTTTATCAGCTGCGAGTAGAACTCGAATAACATGAAATAACGGGTATAAAGATAAAGGTTCAAGAAAATCAATTTTGGCAGTATAATGGCGGCATGTCAAATACTGCTAAACAAGAAATAACTGTCCTGTTAAAAAACCTCAAAGAAGGTAATAAAAGTACTCAGGATGAAATTATGAAAATTCTTTACCAGGAATTACGGGGTTTTGCGGGCAATATTTTAAAAAAAGAAAATCAAACCATAACTTTTCAAGCCACAGAATTAGTTAATGAAGCCTATATCCGCATGTTTGATTCTAATCAATTAGATTGGACTGACCGTACTCATTTTTTATCTACGGCCATTGTTGTGATGCGTCGGTTTTTGGTTGATCATGCGCGCAAGAAAAATGCCAGATCAAGGATTCCAAAATCAGCGCTGGGAGAATTTGAAGACAGTGCAGTGTTGACTCAATCCTTTGATGCCGATGTGGTGTTGCTCGATGATGCCTTGACTGATTTAGAAAAACTGGATAAAAGACAAGCACAAATTGTTGAATACCGATTTTTTGGTGGGTTAACAGAAACTGTAGTTGCAAAAATTTTAGATATTTCTATCAGTACAGTCAACCGCGAATGGAAAGCGGCTAAATTGTGGTTAATGCATCAAATCAGAAACAATTAGCTTGATGAACTCAAAAGATTATCAATTCATAAAAAAAATTCTTATTGAGACTCAAGAGCTTGAGGCAAACAAGAAACAAGCATATGTCGCCAATGCTTGTCGCCAAAAGCCAGATCTGTATGAATCAATTATACAAATGCTTGCCATTGAAGATTCACCAGATGATTTAGTCATGGAAACAGCACCCATCACAGAACATGTTGTCACTGACGAAGAAAATAAGGAAATTAAAGCAAGGACAAGAATCAATCAATACACCATTATTAAAAAAATCGGAACTGGCGGCATGGGGATTGTTTATGTTGCCAAACAGAATTTTCCTGCTGAAAGACAAGTAGCGCTTAAACTTATTCAGCAAAACCCAAAACAGCAACAGTTGATAGCCGAAACACAAATATTAGCCAAGCTCAATCATCCCAATATTGCCACACTTTATGAAATAGATAAGACAGAAAATAAGCAATTATACATCGCTATGGAGTATATTGAAGGCGAAGATATGATTAGTTGGTGTAAAAGTCACCACTATTCAATCACACAAATATTACAGCTATTTCAACAACTGTGTACAGGCATTGGTTTTGCTCATGAAAAAGGCATCATTCATTGTGATATAAAGCCCAACAATGTTTTGGTCACTAGCATTGATGATAAAGCGACAGTTAAGATTATTGATTTTGGTATTTCACAATTAGCTATGCACAACAGTGATAAAGATGATGCATACGAGATATCGGGAACGCCAGCTTATTTAGCACCAGAAATATTATCGCAAAAAGAAGTGTTGATTAATGACACGCGAAGAGATGTTTATGCATTGGGCATCTTGTTGAAAAAACTATTGCCATTGCAATTGCCTAAGGATTTACAAGCCATTATTGACAAAGCCAGTGCCAATAAGCGTGAAAATAGATACCCATCTCCAATTGGCTTGAGTAATGACATTGATCGGTATTTTAACAAACAGGCCGTTTCAGCTAGAAAACCAACATTTGGGTATCTGTCTGGTTTGTTTATTCGCAGAAGATTTATGGTTGTATTGGTCAGTTTGGGCTTTATTTTGACTTTAATTGGGGCTTATATCAATCAATCGCATCTAACCAAAGCGGCACAAACTGCACAAGTTGAAGCCGAAGAAATATCAGCATTTATGACGGATTTGTTTAATGTTGCCAACCCGGAAAAATCAAAAACCGATGCCATCACGGCAGTAGATTTATTAAATAAAGCACAAATTAAACTATTAGCCATCGAACAACCAACACTTTCAGATGCTCGGTTCATGCATACCATTGGCTCTATCTATACGCGTTTAGGCAAATTAGATAAAGCCAAAACCATCATAGAAAAATCCCTGCAATTAAAACACAAGTACCTGAATAATTCGGACAGAGAGATTGTTCAAGGTTTGATTCAATTGGGTTTATTGGATAAAAACTTGAATGATTTTGCCAGCGCAGAGAAAAATTTATTATTGGCCATAGAGTTAATTAAGAAACAAAAAAAAACAGATATTTCTCAACTCGCCTACGCCCACAATCATTTGGGTAATTTATTTTTTAAAACGCTTCAATTGGAAAAGGCCATTATCCATCACCAAGCAGCCATAAAATATAGATTAAAACTTGATGATAAAAAATTATTGGCAGATTCATATAATAATCTTGGTGTTATTTATCGAGAACAAGAAGACATCTCAGAAACTGCCAGATACATGCATTTGGCAATAATTGAAGAGAGTCAATACCATTTTAAAAAATCTGAACAGCTAATGATTGATGCTTACAAAATTTTTAGTAAAAGCTATGATGCAAGCCATTACAACACCCTTACGGTAGCCACCAATTTAATACGGTTTTATGACAAAAGAATGCGCCAACAAGAAGCGTTGGATTTGTACGAAGAGTTAGTCGATTCCTTTGATGAAAACACACATTACGATAAAAAACTTGCACTAATGACTTGGGTGGAGTTAATCTATGCAAAAAATAAGCAATATGAAAAAGCCAAGATAGTTCAACAAGAGATCTTTAAACTTATTGCCCAAAAGCCACCCACTCAAAAACACCTACACCTGCGAATTTATACCCTTTATATACAAAGCCTGATCCTACAAGAGCAGTTTGATTTAGCCAGTCAACAAGTCTCTATTGTATTAGAACTAAGTAAAAACAAACTAGCAAAAGATAACTTTCTGTATTTGAGGGTGTAACCAAAACTGTGTATCTTCCTTGATACTCACCCTCCTCCATGAGGGCTTGCATGAAAATACATTCCAGATGTATTTTCCCTGCATTCGCGAGGATGACAATATACAGCTTTTTAGGCCTTAACTAAGTGCTATTCGGGCGGAGCCCACCTTACATCTTAATCAAATATGAGTACTTAAAAAAGGGAATCTAAAAACTTGTTATTGCCCTAATAATTAGTTTTCTTCCTTCCATTTTCAGTAATGAATATATCTCAAAAGTCTCTTCTATATGCCCAAAATCTGATAGAGAATCACGAATGATGCTGTAAAGTTGATGTGCATATGGAATTCACAAAAATCGAATACGCCTCATTGGTGATGAGGATTATTAAGAATTTCTTAGGCATATTAAGGGCTTTTGCTAGCATCGTGATTTGGAATATCTCAGAAGCAAAAAAAAACCATCAAAGGATGGTTTTTTTAAGTTAAATTCTTCACATCACGGAAGCGTGAATCTTACTTCAATTATTTTTTAGCTTCTTTGCGCGCTTTAGCTTCGGCAATTACAGTTTCAGCGACGTTCATAGGACAAGGGTTGTAGTGTGAAAATTCCATAGAAAATTGACCACGACCCGATGTCATTGTACGTAGAGAACCGATATAACCAAACATTTCTGATAAAGGCACGTCAGCTTTGATGCGAACAGCTGTAGCTGCTGGTTCTTGTGATTTTATCATGCCACGACGACGGTTTAAATCACCTATCACATCACCGACATGATCATCAGGTGTAAACACATCAACAGCCATAATTGGTTCCATCAATTGTGGAGCTGCTTTTGGCAAGGATTGACGATAGGCACCTTTTGCTGCGGATTCAAAAGCCATTGACGATGAATCTACTGCATGATAAGCACCATCAGTGATGGTAAATTTCATGTCTGTACACGGGTAACCAGCCAAAACACCTTCTTGCATGAGCGACTCAAAACCTTTTTCAATCGCGGGGAAATATTCTTTAGGCACATTACCACCAGTAACTGTTGATTCAAAGACGTAGCCTGAACCCGTTTCGCCCGGCTCAATGATATAATCAATCTTACCAAATTGTCCCGCACCACCCGATTGTTTCTTATGAGTATAGGTATCTTCAATTTTACGAGTTATTGCTTCACGATAAGCCACTTGAGGAGCTCCAACTTCAACATCAACACCGTAAGTTCGTTTAAGAATATCAATCTTAATATCCAAATGTAATTCGCCCATGCCTTTAAGAATGGTTTCGCCAGAATCTTCATCTGTTTCAACTTGGAAAGATGGATCTTCTTTAATCATTTTACCAATAGCATTGGATAATTTTTCAGAAGCTGCTTTGTCTTTTGGACTAACTGCCATTGAAATCACAGGGTCAGGGAAAACCATAGGCTCCAATGTCGCTGGATTTTTAGGGTCACACAATGTATGGCCTGTTTGTACATTTTTCATGCCCAAAACAGCAACAATATCACCCGCTTGCGCACTGTCTAATTCTATTCTGTCTTCCGCATGCATCTCTACAATACGACCAATGCGCTCAGTTTTACCTGTAAATGTATTCAGCACTTGCATGCCTTTTTCCATTTTACCTGAATAAACACGAATAAAAGTAAGTGCACCAAAACGATCTTCCATAATTTTAAAAGCCAAAGCTCTTAGTGGGCGATCAGTATCAACAATAGCAAATTCGCCTGTTTCATTGCCTTCTAAATCAACTTCCGGTTGTGGTTTAACTTCGGTTGGGTTTGGTAGATAATCTACAACCGCATCGAGTACCAATTGTACACCCTTGTCCTTAAAGGCTGAGCCACAATAAGTTGGGAAAAAGTCCATAGTATTTGTACCTTTACGGATACAAGATTTTATCATTTCCATTGTTGGCTGTTCGCCTTCTAAATAAGCTTCCAAAGCTTCATCATCTTGTTCTAAAGCTGTTTCAATCAACTTTTCACGGTATTCTTCAACTTTATCAACCATGTCTTCAGGTACGTCCTTGATTTCATAGCTCAAAGAACCAGTATCTTCCCAATACCAAGCTTTACGAGTTAACAAATCAACCACACCAACAAATTGATCTTCGATACCTATTGGCAAAACCATAACCAAAGGATTAGCACCCAAGACATTTTCGACTTGATCGACAACACGGTAAAAATCAGCGCCGATACGATCTAATTTATTCACAAAAATGACACGAGCCACTTCAGAATCATTGGCATAACGCCAGTTCGTTTCTGATTGAGGTTCAACACCACCTGAGCCACAAAATACACCAACACCACCGTCAAGAACTTTTAACGAACGGTAAACTTCTACAGTAAAATCCACGTGACCTGGAGTATCAATAATATTTAAGCGATGATCATTCCACATACAACTTGTAGCTGCGGACTGAATGGTAATTCCACGCTCACGTTCTTGATCCATGAAATCAGTTGTCGCTTCACCATCATGAACTTCACCTGTTTGGTGAATCTTTCCAGTTAATGCTAAGATACGTTCAGTTGTTGTGGTTTTACCCGCATCAACATGGGCGAAAATTCCTATATTCCTATATTTTGATAAATCTGTCATAATCGTTCATTCTGTTTAATTTTATGAAATTTGCGGGCAAAAAAAATCCCCACAAAATATTGCGAGGACGCATCATACTTGAAAACTGGCTATAGTTTAAGTAAATTTTCACATTCACGACGATAATCATTCATTTATTTACAATTCTGTCTTTATTGAGCCCCTTTCGCTCTTGCTGTTGTGATTTTTCAGCACCTCATCCACTTTTTCCTGAACTTTCTCAAGGCCTATCAAGTCCATTACGCCTTTTTTAATCAACTGCCCTCCCCAACGGATTTGGCTCGCTGGTTTGCCGATAATTTCTACTGCCGCTTGTTCAAAACAGTCAATAGCAAGATGTGCATAACTGTATGCTCCACTGCGTTTGGCCGTTGTTGCGGCATGCAAACCAATAACTGGTGTTTGAGCTGCATTGGCAATATGCAGCGGACCAGAATCGGGCGATATAACCAGATCGACCTTTTTCATTAAGGCATAGAGCTGCTTTAGGGTGTCCTTACCTGTTATATTGGTCACGGCAAACTGACATTGATTGACAATCGCTTTGGCAAAATCCACTTCGAATTGAGCTGGACCGCCACACAAAATGACATGAGCTTGATAGTGTCGCTGTAAGTAGTCGCAAAGACGAGCATAATTATGAACAGACCAATTTCTCAATGGATTACTAGAACATGGGCTCAACACCACGTTTATTTTATCATGCTCAATAAATTGTTGGGCAAATTTTCTGTCCGCTTGTGCAGTAGAGATATCCCATTGATAAACACATTGCTTGACTCCCAATACTTTAACAAATTCCATAAACCCATCAAGCACATGTTGTTTGTCCACCGCTTTTATTCGGTGAGTTAATCGCCAGCCGTGCAGTTCTCGTGATCTTTTTTTATCAAAACCAATGCGCATTTTAGCTTTGATTTTCCAAGCCAATCGATTCGCCCGAAATGAATATTGCATCTGCATCAAAACATCAAACTGCCTGTTCTTAAGTGTCTTTTTTATCTGTTTGTAAGCTTTCCTGCCCTGGCTTTTATCAAACACAATAAATTCGACACCGGCCATTGCTGCCATCAATTTGTATTCGAACTTTCCTATAACCCAAGTGATTTTGGCTTTGGGAAAATTCAGTTTAAGAGTGGCAATAACAGGCAAAACATGAGTAACATCACCAATAGCAGAAAGCCTTAGGATACAAATAGACAGCTCATCGCTGGCCTTAAATTTTTTGATCATCACTATCTATTTGTGTACTTTTAGGGTTTTTAGCCGAGTTTTCTAAGGGTCTCTTAGCTGCATTTGGGCCTTGAGCTCTTTTGCTGTTTTCATTGTCTGGATTTGCCTTCATTTTTGTTTTCAAGTAATAGTGCACAGCAATGAGCTTTAAAACGACAATAGAAATGACTAGGAGCTTGTCCGAGAATAGCGATCGTAATGAAGGAAAGCTGGGTTTAGGGCGATTTTTCGCTTTTTTGAGGAGAATAGTCACTCTATTTGACGAGAAAAAGCGGAAAATGGCACAAATCCAGCTTTTCTGTAATAGATTTTCTATTCTCAGACAAGCTCCTAGTGCAGCTATTGTATTAAAGTTTTCCATAAATTTATCAATCGAACCCTCAAAAATTGAGGTATATTAGCACAAATCACCTATTAGCCAAGTCCCAAAATAGAAAATAGGATGATAACACAAGTCCTTGATGCACCTTGTACCTTTGCTAAATACCCACATGGATGTGGGTAAGTATCATGGATGATATGCATAAATTAGGCAAAAACCTGCCTCAATTTAACTTTCTCTCGCTACAATCGCTATTCTTCGACAAGCTTCCTAGGAGCTTGCCCGAGAATAGAAATTTACTGCGAAAAAGTTGAAATTGGACAGCTTTTCACCTAATTCTCGTTAAATAGCCGTACTATTCGCCTCAAATTAGGCAAAAACCTGCCTCAATTTAACTTTCTCTCGCTACAATCGCTATTCTCGGACAAGCTCCTAGCAATTTATGGTATGCTTGCAAACTTTCATTTTTTCCGTGGTATTTTCATCTCAAGCGCATGCTTATTTCCAATAAAAATTGCTGGATTATTGCAAACGACCGTATAAAATCAGAAGTCAATTCTCGATGGTTTGAAGATAGCTACTGGCTCAATCAAGGACGTTTATTGGGAGCTAGTAGTGGCCGAGGCTCCGCCTGGATGGTCAAGTCTAATCACGACAAAATGATGCTACGGCATTACTACCGTGGAGGTATTCCTGCTCGCTTCAACAAAGACAAATACCTTTGGACAGGATTAAAAAACACACGCAGTTTTAGTGAATTTCACCTTCTAAAAAAAATGATTGACTTGAATCTGCCCGTTCCAGCACCAATCGCGGCTCAAGCATGCAAAAAAGGCGCTTTTTACCAAGCCAATATATTAATCAAATACCTGCCTCATCAGTGGACATTTGCTGATTTATTAAACAGCAATGAAGATGAAATAGTAAATACTTGGCAAAATATTGGTGAAACCATTGCCTTGTTTCATAACCATGGCATCTACCATGCAGACCTTAATGCCAACAACATCTTAATAGACGGTTCCATAATTTATTTAATTGACTTTGACCACTCAAAACATTGTCAGCCTCGCAAGCGTTGGCAACAAGCTAATTTAAAAAGATTGAAGCGCTCTATTGATAAACTCACCGAGAGTGATTATATAGGCACAAACGAACTTAAGTGGCATTCACTATTACAGGCCTATCAGCAAAAAATCAACACCCATGTTTAACACTATTATTACAGACAAACTCGATCGCCCCATCAAAGACCTTAGAATTTCGGTTATGGACACCTGCAATTACCGCTGCCCTTATTGCATGCCTGCAGAAAAATTTGACGAGAATTACCCTTTTTTACGCCCCAGCGAGCGCCTGAATTTTGATGAAATCACTCGACTAGTCAAGATATTCGCCTCTTTTGGCGTCAATAAGATACGTCTAACCGGCGGAGAACCCCTGCTTCGAAAAAACCTCGCTGAGTTAATAGCACGCTTAAAAAAAATCGAAGGCATAAAAGATATAGCCTTAACCACCAACGGCCAATTGCTAAAAAAACAATTGCCGCAATTGCTGGATGCAGGACTTGATCGCGTCAACATCAGTCTCGATACCATCGACCCTGAACTGTACTACCAAATGAGTGGCAAAAAAGGCCAACTTTCGGAAGTGCTCGAAGCCATAGACCATGCTCAAAATACCACTCTAAAAAGCGTAAAACTCAATTGTGTGGTGCAAAAAGGCATTAATGACAAACATATTCTGCCTCTTTTAGAAAAATACCAAAAGACCAATGTCGTGGTTCGTTTTATTGAATTTATGGATGTTGGCACTAAAAATGGTTGGCAAAAAAAGACCGTTATCCCCTTTTCTGAAATACTACAAATAATACAAAGCAAATGGCAACTAAAAGCCATCGACCCCAACTACAAAGGCGAAGTTGCCGCTCGCTATAAGTATCAGGATTTCGCAGGTGAAATTGGTTTCATTACTTCAATTTCAAAGCCCTTTTGTCGCGATTGTTCGCGTGCACGACTTTCGGCTGATGGACAATTGTTTACTTGCTTATTTGCCAGTGAATCTCATGACCTTCGGCAATGGCTTCGAAACAATAACGATGATCTTTTACAGAAACAAATACAAAATATTTGGCAAAATCGTGACGACAGATATTCCGAAATTCGTCACCAATTTAAAGACTCAAAGAAAAAAATAGAAATGTATGTTATTGGAGGTTAGTCACACATGTCAGAATTAAGCCATATCGATAAAAACAACAATCCAACCATGGTTGATGTCAGTGATAAAGTGATCAGCAAAAGAACAGCAGTGGCAACTAGCCGTGTTATTTTTCCAGATGAAATCAAAAAATATTTCAAAAACGATGAACTGATCACCAAAAAAGGCCCTGTTTACCATACCGCAATCATAGCAGGAGTCATGGCTGCAAAAAAAACCCATGAATTAATTCCTTTTTGTCATCCCATCGCAATAGAAAGCTGTAAAATTAACATAAAAACCAATCAGCAAGGTCATGCTGAAATCACTTGCACAGTCTCATTGCATCACAAAACAGGTGTAGAAATGGAGGCCTTAACGGGGGCAACAGTTGCCGCATTAACCGTTTATGACATGTGCAAAGCCTTGTCGCATGACATGGAAATCACCCAAACCAAGCTCCTATCAAAAACAGGTGGGAAATCAGACATCAACACCCAACGGCCAACATCATGAAAACTATAACCGTATTGTTCTTTGGCAAACTCAAAGACACATGGAACACCAACAAACTCACACATCAAACCAGCTGCAAAACGATTGAAGAGCTTTACCTCGAATTGCTTGAAAAAATAACAGAAATTCCGCACAAAGCCAGCATTAAAGTAGCCATCAATGATGAATTTGCAAACTGGCAGAGCCATATTGAGTCAAAAGATACCATCGCCTTTTTGCCACCAGCATCAGGAGGGTAATGTGTTTAAAATCAGTGATAAAACTCTCAATGAAAGCGAACTGAAACAGCAAACTCTGGATAAAAGTGCAGGAGGCTTTGTCTGTTTTGAAGGTTGGGTTCGAGACCATAATCAAGACAAACAAGTACAAAAACTCGCTTATGAAGCTTACCCAAAACTCGCCATTAAAGAGGGCAATCAAATCATCCAAGAAGCATTGGAGAAATTTAAAGTCAAGAAAATTCGCTGCACGCACCGAGTCGGTTTGTTAGAAATTGGTGACATGGCCGTTTGGGTTGGTGTTTCTGCAGCGCATCGCGATGCTGCTTTTAAAGCCTGCCGTTATGTTTTGGATGAAGTCAAATCCAGAGTACCCATTTGGAAAAATGAAACGTGGAGTGACGGCGAATCAGGCTGGGTTGAACAAGAATACGAAAATCATCACTAGGATAACACTATGCCATTTATCGGATTAGCTTTTTTCATTCAATTGGGTTTTGCCATCCATGTCATCAAAACGGGTCGTGAAATATATTGGATTTATATCATTATGTTTCTGCCGGGCATTGGTGCTGGCTTGTATTTTTTTACCCAAGTCTTGCCTGAAATTGGCCAATCCAGAACCGTTCACAGTGCAAAAAATTCATTAATAAAAGCCATTGACCCGAAACGCGAATTACGGCAGAGAAAAGCACAATTAAAACTAGCAAACACCCTAGAAAACAAACTTAAACTAGCCGAAGAATGCTTGCAAGCTGGTTTATATGAAGATGCAATAGAACTATTCCAAGAAAGTTTAACCGGCATAGGTGAAGGTGACCCAGATACTTTATTAAAGTTAGCTCAGGCTTATTTTGCCAACCAGGACTACCAAAAATCTTTACAAACTCTCGATCAACTCATTGAAATTAACCCACAATACAATTCCACAGACGGGCATTTGCTCTACGCCAGAAGCTTGGAAGAGTTAGGCCGCAAAGAAAAAGCCCTTGAAGAATACAAAGTTGTTGCAGAAACATTCCCCGGAGAAGAGGCACGAGTTCGCTATGCGCTATTATTGCAAGACCAAGAACAATTTGCACAAGCAAAAGCTTTGCTCAAGCAAGTGATAGAACGCAGTAAACTGGCACCAAAATTTTATCAAAAAAAAGAAAAGCACTGGATAAATAAAGCCAAAAAATTATTGCAACAAATGGAAATCTAAATTCCTTTCGATTAACATGAACACAGTTAAACGCATTAATGAAATCATCAAGACAAGGAATTCATTTGATTTTATTCTTAATGAGAAAGGCGCCGACAAATTAATACTCACAGGCAGTTTCGATTTTAGTTATTATCATGATATTGAACTGATTTTCCACGGCGTTTCCTATCACTCTTTAGCTGACAATTTTTACGCGCCTAATTTTCGAAAAGCAACAAACTTAGAAGTCTCTGAACTAAAAAAAACAACAGCAATCGCTACAAAACAAACCGCTTATTGTATCCAAGCGGAAACTCATGACCACTTGCAAAAACAATGCTTTTATATAGTCGCCGATAGCGTAACAATCAATGAAGGTAGAGTTTATTACTACCATCGGAAAAACCTAAAACCAGAAGAAAGCATTGCTTCTTGGGCTAAAACGAATAACGACAACACAGCAAATAAGCGACTCTATTACTCGATACTAGCTCTGGTGGTATTTATAATAGCCTTGAGTCTTTTTTTCTTTCTATATTAGCCCATAAACATGTTTTCTTTTATATCCAAATTTCAGTGGAAAGCTTAGCAATAATATAAGACCCAAATCCCAATATAGAATCGCAATTTAGAGAGAAAAGCACAATTAAAACTAGCAAACACCCTAGAAAACAAACTTAAACTAGCCGAAGAATGCTTGCAAGCTGGTTTATATGAAGATGCAATAGAACTATTCCAAGAAAGTTTAACCGGCATAGGTGAAGGTGACCCAGATACTTTATTAAAGTTAGCTCAGGCTTATTTTGCCAACCAGGACTACCAAAAATCTTTACAAACTCTCGATCAACTCATTGAAATTAACCCACAATACAATTCCACAGACGGGCATTTGCTCTACGCCAGAAGCTTGGAAGAGTTAGGCCGCAAAGAAAAAGCCCTTGAAGAATACAAAGTTGTTGCAGAAACATTCCCCGGAGAAGAGGCACGAGTTCGCTATGCGCTATTATTGCAAGACCAAGAACAATTTGCACAAGCAAAAGCTTTGCTCAAGCAAGTGATAGAACGCAGTAAACTGGCACCAAAATTTTATCAAAAAAAAGAAAAGCACTGGATAAATAAAGCCAAAAAATTATTGCAACAAATGGAAATCTAAATTCCTTTCGATTAACATGAACACAGTTAAACGCATTAATGAAATCATCAAGACAAGGAATTCATTTGATTTTATTCTTAATGAGAAAGGCGCCGACAAATTAATACTCACAGGCAGTTTCGATTTTAGTTATTATCATGATATTGAACTGATTTTCCACGGCGTTTCCTATCACTCTTTAGCTGACAATTTTTACGCGCCTAATTTTCGAAAAGCAACAAACTTAGAAGTCTCTGAACTAAAAAAAACAACAGCAATCGCTACAAAACAAACCGCTTATTGTATCCAAGCGGAAACTCATGACCACTTGCAAAAACAATGCTTTTATATAGTCGCCGATAGCGTAACAATCAATGAAGGTAGAGTTTATTACTACCATCGGAAAAACCTAAAACCAGAAGAAAGCATTGCTTCTTGGGCTAAAACGAATAACGACAACACAGCAAATAAGCGACTCTATTACTCGATACTAGCTCTGGTGGTATTTATAATAGCCTTGAGTCTTTTTTTCTTTCTATATTAGCCCATAAACATGTTTTCTTTTATATCCAAATTTCAGTGGAAAGCTTAGCAATAATATAAGACCCAAATCCCAATATAGAATCGCAATTTAGAGATATGATGTTTTGACCTGTCCATCATAAACAACGTGGATTATGAAAGACAGTATACAATAAAGTCTTTCATTACCATAATTAAGAGGACAAGTCATGAACCATATTAACAAAACC